>JGI24021J15306_10000535_pt1 | contig 29638 bp, 24 predicted proteins | sample Ectturendosymbi1_FD_15306 | JGI IMG/M metagenome (IMG submission 15306) | reverse complement strand
AGAATCAGAGAAATCGAGTCCCTACAGATCCATACCGGGTACCTAACATTTTCCTCAAAAAAAAAACTGTATTAGGCTACTCATTTTTACTTTGTCCTGATCAGTGGTTCTCAACCACTGTTTTAAGAGCCGCATGTGGCCCCCAAGCACCCTTTGTGCGGTCCTCAGCAGTCTTTAAAACCTTATTACCTTTAAAACCTTTATTATTTTGTGTAACAGACTTCGTTCTGCTATAAATCAAAACATGCCGATTGACTTGTGTTAAAATTGCTTTAGTGCGGCTCTCTAACAAAGTCGTAAGTCTGGATTTGTCTCCTTTCAACGAAAAGGTTGAGGGCCATTGGTCCTGATTGTTCGGTCTGCATCTTGATTAAAACTGAAAAGTTCTCATTTTCGGAAATGTTGCGAAGAGAACTTTATCTGTGACCGTTTGCGAAAAAGTTGTATCACGGTTGAATAAGCACGATAACGTCATCGAATGAAATTTCATGAAAATTGCCCCTCCCTGAAATGAAGAGCTGGTTGCGCCCATGCCTGTAACTCGACAAACAAATAGAATTGCGGCGGTTTCGGATTGAAATTGGACCCAGATAAGTGGTTTAAAAAGCAATTGCAGAATCCGTAAAGTTTTTGGGTATAATTTTATAGTTTTGGATAAGATAAGAAAGTACAATTTCAGTATCCGTCCAACTTTGACCCACACTCTAGTTGATGTGGCTATAGACTCTATAGCTCCTACATCAACTTGCATGTGGTGTTTTCGTGATTCGATGTATCGCAAAGCATCGTGTCGTTGCTCCGGGCCAATCAAAAATTCTTTTGCTCCTACTACTGAGTAAACATTACACGTAAGCGGTATTATCGCGCATCAGCTCGCGGTACACGAATATTTGCAGTTTTGTTATCTCACAATATCAGGATGTTTTGGCGCGCAACCCGCATTTAGCGCCCCCTACACATATTATGCGTTGCTTTATGACGTAAGATAAAGGAATTGAGTTTCTTGAAAGAAGTGTTGGTGAATAGAAAAGTTCCAAGAATCTGCCTAGATAGCTGGAATGGAAATGGTATTTAATCAAGTCCCTCTGGCCAGTTAAGTTGGCCTGATTAGCAGCAGTAAAGAGGTCAGTTAGAGTGCTAGGCTCTGAAAACAGCTGCTGTAACAATATACAGTAGGCTATGCACTGTCAGTGCTGTAGTTTTTCACGGAAGTAAATGCATTGCTTAGATTCAGATTGATTGTTCGAGCTGCTACTGTCTCTGAACTAGTGGCTAGTTACATAACCTAGACACATCAGTTTCAAGCGAGAGCCGCGTTGGCTTCGTACTCTGTTGGCTATATTGTTAGAAATTGCAGACGTGCATATTACCGGTACGTTTCTTGCGTACATGCTTCTAGTTTGCGCACATGCTTCTAGTTTGATATAGAGAAGTGAGTCAAGTTAGCCCAGCCTAAACTGATTACTGTCCAACAGTCCAGGCTGACATGGGATTGCATGTCGACCAGGCATGAAAAGCATCGCTAGGCTACTGTGCAGATTGTTTAACTGAAGAACATTCCAACGTTGGCAGGCCAACGTTGGCATAGCGTATGTAGCCTGCAGTGCTAAGTGAAAGCTCTGTGAAAAATAGGTAATATCTTGCACAATGTTACGTAGCCAGAGTACTGTAGTTATGCAAATCGAATCCAGTTACAGAAATGTTAGCACATTTCTTCGGTGTTACCGTTGTACGTTGCGGTTGCGGAGCATATTTATGGCTCGCAGGCACTTCGGTGAACCATTTGTATTCTTAAGTTTAGTGCACCCTGCAGAACGAGAACGTTTCTCTTCCCTCGCTTTCTTGCAATGGTTTTGTTGCAGGGAACGAACGACGAAAATAGTTTTTACCCAATTTTTGTCCATTTTTCCATGGTTAGTGCGGTCTTCTCACTATTTTTTTGCCACATGAGGTGTTTTCGGCGTAAGAACGCCAGTGCTTTTGCCTTCGGTGGCTATTTTTAGTGTAAACAGGGCATTTTTAGCAAACTTTGGCGGACCATCGCTTGTGGTTTTACGGGCCAAGCTTTGCCCGTCACTGGACTATCAGCTATGCTTCACAGGCCTTGCCTGTGAACACATCCGGGCTAATACGATCGTTTTTTTGCTTTTCTTATGTGAATAATGCATCAAAATGTGCTAACAGAAATTTTGTGCACAAAAATTGGTGAATAGTTGATAGCAGTCTCTCCACATAAAATAAATTTAACCTTGCCTATATATGCTAGACTAAAACTAAGGACCTTCATTTTACGTAATAGCTCAGTATCCAGTAGATCGGTCATGGACAGCCAATAAAATCTTCCGCAATATTCGCAAACTTACGTCACGCGATCCAAACCAGTAGCCGAAACCTCCACCAGTCCGAGCCCTGTCGATTGAGTCTAGTTATGGTGTAGTGGCGTTATAGCAGGCGTTTATTTGACGAAGACTTGATGTTGGAAACCTTCCAGATTTCTGGCATTTTTCTTTCAAGTGATGGCAGCCATTCTGAAGAACTTATTGCAGCTGCCGAAACGTAACGAATGTCAGTATATTTTATGGCATTTGACAGACACGCTAAATATATTATCTTTGTTTTTATTAGCCTAGTTCCACTGAAATGTGCTTTTCTTGGGTTTTTATTGCTTCGGTTTCCCATGAATCTCACCTGTTTTTGCGTAGTGTTTACACTGTATTGTCCCATTGGATGAGCTCGTTGATTTTGTCAATAAACAAATAAAAACTGAATGAACATACTGCAACCATCCCAAGGCGCCGTGGTGGCAAGCATTGTTATATTCGACCATATTGTGTTACAGATGATTGCATTTTCGATGAAGTTTTTCTATTTGGGATTTTCTTTTGGTTGGTTTGACACTAAAGCCAAAATCCATCGAGGAGACTTCCTAATCAGTGTATAAGCAGCCGGGTGAAACGAGGTTAGATGGCGCCCGAGGCGAGAAGCAAGTTTGTCGCCCCCATGTTCGAACCGGAGGTGTTTCGGAAGCAAATGTNCTGTATTGAAGAAAGTACTTGTGACGTTGTTGGGACTTTACGGCGCCCCTCGCAGTCATTCGGTGCCCCCCGCAGTGATTCGGCGCCCAGGCAATCGTGCCCCCCTCGTTATGCCCCTGCGTATAAGCCAACTTCGCTGAGTGCACTGCTCATCTCTGCCGTAAAGTTCCTGCCCATAATACTCCTGTTAGTTAATTATGAAATATGGTGTCAACTCAAATTGATGAAATTGCGCGTACAACAGCGCAATTGCTTAATCTGCGTTAGTATAACCGCGTCTTTTTGAGCCCAGCGCCTTGTGTGAAGAACGCTTTCGCAGGTTGTAATAGCGTCAAAGCTCTGCATTGCCACTGCAGCATGAATGATCAGTAAGTTTGCTCATCTTTCAGTCCTGTTCAATTGCTTATCATCGCGGAGTTGCAGCAATATTGGCCTGAAATGATGTTCATCGTGCAAGAAAACGAAGCGTCGTGTTTTGTCCGAGCCGTAGCCGGGTGCTTCAGGCCTGTTTATCTCAGCACCCGACTAGTTTTTTCAGATTTCGGCGAGTCTCAAATTTGCTCTCACGAAGCAAACCTTGATTTTTTCGGAAATCCTGCAGTATTGTTCAGCTATCAGTTGTTATGCCAGTTTAAAGTTCAATAGTCATACGGAAGTAATAAAGCTGGCCTGTATATCTGCGTTTTTCAAAGCCAACGCCGTGGCACGTTCCCTGGCGAACCACAGAATGGATGCCAATATGCACATTTTAACTGTAGTAGAAAATCTGACAAATCACAAGTAAAACCCCGAACTGTTAAAAGCTGAGCACAATCCCAGGTAAATTTCCGTCCCGAGACGTATTTCCGTCGTTATGCATACCACGACAATATTCAACAAACCATAAAATGGCGTTGGCTAATGTATTTTAAAAGCCCGCCACCTATTAGCGGTGAGTACTTGCGAGATCATGTCCTTGGTCACTTATTATGTTCATGGCCCCTGATAACCTGAAAACTGTTTCCAGCGAGCACAAATAAAGCTGAGTGGAGAGGAATAAATTGGGAGGCCACTGATAAGCAACCTCTTTGCATTTGTAGGCCACTTTCATGGCCTTCGACCACGTTCTCGGACGTTGATTCATTTTGATTGCGCGCTCGTGGAATGGATAGAGTTTTTGCTTAAATGCGTGTACGCTTGGAAACTAACGAATAAACAAGTCTCAGCCCAGACTTACAGCAAATGTACCTTTATGTTAAAATTTGGACCGATTTTTTATGCCGTAAGATTAGTGTAAGCTATTCGGGAGATTTAGTGGTTTTTCGCTGTTCAACGACCGTTTCAGCAAACCTTTTAACTTTGGCCCATCACGTTGGTTTCGCGGGCCAAATTCAGGAAACCTTGAAAAACTATCGCTTTTGATTTCGTGTGCTGCATCGGATTGCTCATCACTGAGATGAGCAATCGTCATGTCAAAATGTATGTTCGAATACACAAAAGCTCACTGCTTGTTTTGCTAAATGAAAACAAAACTAATGGATTGCGTTTTCAAATGAAAGCGAATGTCATTGCTAACCGAAAGAAATTTTTATTGTTAAAGCAAGACGTCATTCGACATCTGTTTTGTTGTCTACGTCTTTGGCTTTTACCGATGGGCTTACACTTATTTTTGGCATTGAATTGAAAATGTGCTATTTAAACGTACTGTTAAAATGTTAATGTGCTGATTACAGTTGTTCGACATCCGTTGACACATTCATCCTGCGGCAAAGTAGTCGCGCAGAAGGTCATTTTCGACGGTTAACAAGTAATGCAGGAATCAAGGTTTCCCCATGAAAACCATGTCTTGTGGTCTGGAATTGTTTACGGTCGGGACAGTGCCTCATCATTGCCTTTCGCTGTTTTTTTCCGCGATAGAAATATTTCCCGTAATCTTATTTCCGTTCACCGGCACAACACTTGCTGTTGATGACGTCCCTTTTTTAAATATGTGGTGCATTTCCTCAGCAAGGAAATGAACATCATTTTTTGTGTGTTTGCGTTGCAAAAAAGTCGTATCTGCGCGACGGACTCCTGCAAATAGAGTACCCGACGAGTGCATGGTAATATTCTCGCACTGGCGTTTGTAAAACTTGCAATGTTTCGCAAGTGCAAGTTTTGAATGAACGAACTTGAACATATCATGTTTTGGCGGAAGGCCAAAGTGGGTCGATATACTGTTGTAGCTGCAAAACAACCGCTTGTTTCCTTCTAAGCCTGCGTTAGCTTCGTTTTTAAAGTGACTGTTGTTCCACTTGCATGATATATGAAGATGTTTCAAAACCGCCACGTATATAAATTTTTAACAGAATCATGTCTTCATACTCTTTAGTTTCATCGACCATAAGGGCCTCTTGCAAGTAAGTACTCTCCACAGTGGGTAAGTCCAGCCGGCTGATTCTCCGAAAGCCTACAGAAAACCTAGAAATTTTAATTGTTGGTCTCTTACAAACCAGGTTTTCGTCCCGACATGTCTGTTTTCTAGCAGCGAATTTTCAAGCTTTTTCTTTTGTTATGGTATAATTCATGCCGGAAATCTTGTCCGTACATGTCATGTTTTTCGTTTTCAGAAAAATTGCTGACATTTTTGCAGGTTATTCTGTGAGTGCTAACATGGGTGTCCGCAGGGGGGGCAAAACGGGCATTTGCCCCCCGTGGAAATTGGGACTAAGAACTAAAATATCTAGAAAACACTAGGTCAACATCGTAATTCCAATTAATTGATTTAATTCACGCAATGGCAGTTTATTTGCCGGTATTACACTCACACTGCACACTGTTTTGGTGTCATGCAGTGATGAGCTTGTAGTTCACTCTTATCCGCTCCTCTGCCTGCTGGAGACAGGTTGCGAAACTTGCGAGCGGATTGTTCTACTGTTGATCTTTATTGCGTAACAATAACATCGCAACAATTCNTCAAAGGTTCACTTTNAGTTGCTTTGCGCATATGACTGTTGAACGCAAACATCTTGGTAAGTACAGTAATGCAACGAGACAGTGACTTCTGATAGTGGTAAGTCACGTCGTTTTGTACTGTGTAAAAAGAAGTCTGAGTGAATCTGTAGCAATGCTTTTACACGTTTGAAAAATCCAATGTTAGTGTGAGATTATGAGTGTGACCAATGTGCCTGAGGGAATAGCTTAATCAAACTACGCTTATGAAGGCTTCTTTTCACACAGCATTTAAAACTACGTGGCTTGTTAGAATATGTCAAGGCTTAGTTCTTTCTTACTTCTGAGTGAGTACTGAGTGCAAAGTTGTATTTACTGTAACGAGTTTTCATAACTCATATGCTCTATTTTTCTAAAGACTGCGTGGTGTTGTAACTTTCGTAAGTTGTCCGATAGTCGTTGTCAACACACAGGTCTACTTCTCATTTCTGGAAACAGCTTTGCGAGAGTGTCTAACATTCTACATCGCTAAGAGAGATCCTGCAGTTACTAAACGAGTTTGACACAGGGGTGTAGAACTGGCGGCCCGCGTGCAAAATCCGGCCCGCTATGCCCCGTTTTGTGGCCCGCGTCATACCAGTTTTGTGCTGGCAATGGGCCTGACAGAGTTACGTTTATTATTATGTCACAGCAGACTAAGGTTTTTTGTCTGTAGCCATAACGCGACATTACGACTTAATAATTAAAGGCAAACCAACGGTAACAACGTCTTCAGTTCCAAACCATGCGTTTGTGTGGTTTCGAAGAATTTCCAACGCTTTCGAAGGAAAATTTTCTGATTTAAAAGAACTCGATACTGATTTTGCTATTTTCAGTAACCAATTTTCTGTCAGTGCTGAAGAGGTGCCACAAAAGTATCAAATTTAACTAACTGAGTTACAGTGCAACAGCTTTCTTAAAGCTAAATTTGAAAATGTTGACATCAAAACTTTTTATCAAAACCAGGGACGCCGGAACAGATGTAGGGCAGGGGGAGGCAATAAAAGATTTGAGGGTAAAGGAAACTTACATAAAATAAAAAGGTCGTTATCAGCTATGTTTGTTTCTGTTCATTAACAATGTTGTCGTCAAAAATAACAACAGAAATTATAAAAAAAACATTCTGAATTTTCCGGGTGCGCGAATAGCTGCAAAATTTTTTTTCAAGTCGATCCTGATAAACCACCTAATTAGCCATGATACTTGAAAGAACTGCCTCAAACGGCGAAGACCTATGATACTGTTATGAAAAGGCACATCTGTCCCCGTAGCCCTTCCTTTGGAGAGGCCAGGGGGGCAATTCCCCCGTTTCCGTCGTCCTTCTTCATCGATACGTTGGACCAACATTGAAGACCATGCCAATGTTCGCACCTGCGAACAACTGTTCTCATTGAACTTACAAGTCTCGAACTTAAACAAGTCCGATCTTAAACGACGGATGCGCATTCCAACTCAACGTCAGAAGTTGCGACTGCACAGTATTTGATACCAGATATTGACATGCTTGTAACTGCCAAAGGATGTCCAGTTTCTTCGAGTCGCAGTACTATGAATAAATAGCAATGAAAATATTGATTGAGTCATTATGTGCAAAATTGTCTGGTTCGCGTAACATCTAAGTGCATAAATATGACCCACAGCGGCACAGCACCAAATGCGTTTGACACCCTTGGTTTAGTACTTGGCAAAGAGGGTAACTGTGGCTTCGACAGACAATGTCAGATGAACGCTTGTCCGGTTTGTGTGTGATGGGCATTCACTGCGAAAACATCAGCAAAGACAAGCAAGGTTTTATTGAAAGGGTAAGGTAACTGTTCGCTTTGAACGAGATCTCAGACGTTTGCAGCTCTTGTTTCGAAGAGACGCTGACAAGTCTTGTTAGGTAAAATAAAGTCATAATTTGTGGTTTCGTTACAGACCATAGCAATGCTTCTTCGAAAAGAAGTACCCTTCTTGGAAAGTCTGCAGAAAACCTCTTGTGTCAATTATCGTAATATACCTGGCTAACGGCTGTTGCTGCCAACGAAGCGCATTTTATAGACTGTTGTCGTAACATGGGGCATTACCTTTGTGGTGTAGAAAGAGTAAAGCATTTTGTGAACGTCCACTTGTATTGCATCGTCAACAACTTGAAAATGATAAGCAAAATATCGACGTTGCCCCATCCTGGAAAAATTTCTGCGGACGCCCATGAGTGCTAAGAAGTTTCAAAAGAGTTTTTGTTTCGGAAGGTTTTTCCACTGCAGGTTACAGGGCTTGCTTTTTCTAATCCAACAACGCTTCCTGATTAGCGCTACGCCGAGCAGCAGTACCAATTAGCAAATTTCAGGAACGGTCATTATAGAGGCCTAACCCACCGCTGTTCCGAAGCATGGTGGTTGAAACTCTAACAAACCGCCACGTTTGTCATCTGTTCAGTGAAATGCCATTTCGCGNAATGTNCNCCGAGTGTGCGCGAATGCAGGGTACACTGACGACCGTAGGTTACGTACGTTAAAAGCAAGCTGCCTTTGGTTTTCATGAATAAGGAAACACATTAGCTTGCTCGTAATTGTGGCCACTGCGACGTTCGCTCGCTTGAAAGGGCATCAAGTAATTGTCTTTCAAAGTAGATGCAATTACTTCAGACAACCGCTTGAAGCAGGCAATGTAGGTTACAAGCCGGATTTTCCGCGTATGGAACAGTGATTTCGGGAGTGCATGTCACACCTGAGCCGTAGACCACAGTCAATGCACGGTAGGTTAGTCAGTTTCGCAGTTACTGTCTGCCATGATGACTGGATCAAAAATCACTTCGAGAACAGTGATATTGGCAAACTACCTGCAAAATTGCATTATAAATTTAAAGCTTTTATTAATGATGAGAGCATTCGTGTTAGAGATACTAGAGTTGGTTGTATAGGACTGCCATTCACCTTTTGAAAAAGTATGGCGCGAAATTAAGGGCGCACGCTGTGTACACCATAACCGCTTTATCTAACGGTAATACCCTTACGAGCACCGCGAGAGGTTTATCGTTAATAAGCTGTGTTGACTGTCAACACGTCAGTCTCTCGGGATGTTATCGAAGGTACGTGTTGACCACGCTGCCAACTATTAGGATTTTCGGTCTGGTGCCCTGGACGAGCATTTGCCGCTTATGACACTTGCTCTCAGCTGAAACGCTTGCAGTTCCGGGCCGTGAGCGGACGTGCTTCATGAGGCAAGTCGCTCAGTGATTATGCAAGCGTACGTATATCGTTATGAATAATTGAGCGACAAATAGCATGTGAACTATGTGTTTCAACCACGTCGCAGTGGGCAATTTCCATGAAAGGTTTGCATTTACTTGTGATACGAGCCTTTGCTGAAGTGCCTCGGAGTGCTGGTCGGTCGCTGCATTTGCTTCGACCAGGTTACCAGCTGTCATGCTATTGTGTACTCCCAAGGGCTGTGGTGTATCAGCTGAGTTTGTTGCACCTGTCGGGGCTGAACGGCTCAGGACGTTTGAACAGACAGCGTTGCCACCATTTCCGAGTATCAGCTGCCTTTTTCAGCTATGACGTAGGCTGACGACGGGAGTAAGCAGCAGAGCACAGTAAATCTTTTACGGAGCGTCCCTGCTTTGTCACAGTTTCTTAGCAAGGGATTGCTGAGGATAAGCCTGAAGTACAAGACTGTGGAATGCGATAAAGGATCACACGCGATTGTCCAATGTATCCATTCTTTACAAACATTGCCTCACAAAAGCATCGATTGTGACTGAACTGAGTGACAGACGTTTGGATATTTTTAAAAGCAGGATGTATTCAATCTAGTTTTAAACCCATCCATCAGGAAGGTGTTTTTCAGATTTGATGGTTTCGCGAACATGTGGTTCGTAGCTTTCCAAGGGCAAGGTCAGGTAGACAGTTGCCAATAAAGTTTATGATTCAGTCGTAGGTCATTTCGAACACGAATACTGTGGTCCGGCGATCGTTTGAAGATTGTTGGAAACTGGTCAAATGATCATGAATGAATGTCTGATAACTTGAAAAAGAGATTGAATGAAACTGGAAACGCGTTCAGGCAGATCAACGGCGATGAGTCACAGTTACATACAAGCGATTGCTGGGAACTGAGCCTTTTGTAAATTTTTGCAGGATTTTTTATAACACTTTGGTTAACTCGCGTAGTTCAGCGGCGTGCTTGACCGCCTTTGTGAAAAAATCTTCGCAACTCAGATGCTTTCCGTTTATGAAAAAGTTGCGGAACCTCTCGTGATTTGGGTCGACTTGTGGCTATGACTGCGCTGAATGGCATTTGTGCGCTGTAGCTAAACAATGACCCCGTAGCAAGAGGTTTCAGCGATTCCGCTAACTCACTAAGGTTTGTTGAGCTTGCATATTTGCTGCTGCTGTGTTCAGAACGAATTGTCGGGAAATGTGAAGGTCGCACGGGAAATGTGCTTCATTGTGTTTTTTTTGGTTGGATAGGTGCATTCACAAGTTCTGCTCTCCACGGTGTTTGACTCACTACACCTACCAATGTGGCACTGACATTTTGCTGAGATTCTACTGCATATGAACCTAAAGGAATTTTTCGCAACAGCAAACGTCGCAACACGCTGCGTTGGTGTGCTTTCTATTTTGCTTTGACGTATCTGCTGGATGAATTGACACAAGTTTGGTCTTGTGCATTAAAAAAAATGCCCGCAGTTGTACGAAAGTGTTAAATAATTTTTTTTTATGAAGTTTAACTTGAATTCGAGTCTTTTTATTACGCTGAATACGTGATTTCATAAGGACTTGCATGTGAATTCTTTTCAGTGATACAGGCGTCTCTCACGTGTAGCTTTTAGCCTTGAGCATAAATCCGAAAATAGAGATTAAGTTTGTACGTGATATTTGTATCTAATATATAATTAGTGAAAAATATGAAGCAAAATTAGCATCATTACAGTACTCTCGGCAGACTAAGCCGTTGCTTGTGATGTGTTGAACGTTTTTGCTCTATTTTCACTGGTGGTACCCTTCGTTATGCATGATAACTGCGCTACGTCCGTCATCTTTCGACGGAAACCACCGAAGCTCATGTTTCATGTTTGTGGGTGTTCTTGTTTTTGCTCGATAATTCGATGTGAAGGCACCGCAGATGCAATTGTCAGAATATTGTTAGTTGGCTGCCCAAAAAGCATTGAGAACTTTTCTTCAGATTAGTACTCGCTTTCCATCACTAATACGGATCGCCTTGTCGCTTCGACATCAGATAAGCCAATGCATGACCTGCGATCGAAGTGCTTGTGATCAGCATTTTCGGCGACCTGAAAGTGAGCATCGGGTGAATTTTCTATCACAAACTCACATCAATATGAATAGTGTCATGTCACTCAATTTTCACGTCAGTATTTCTACACTATTAAGCATTAAAGGGCTTAGCGTTAGCTGGATTTGCATTTGCTAATAAGATGCCAGAAAAAAAAACGGAGATTACACTTAGTTGCTGCTATCGCCAATATGCCAGTGCTTGTTTAGGCTTGACCACTGTGAGATATCACTTGTTGGTTTAGCCAACACCGTGGCTTGTGAAGCTCAGCACATGAAAAGCCAGATTTCATTGTTGTATATATGACATCGCAGTGTGCTGCTCGCGCGACGTGAGATATCTCTCGAAACAGAGTCGACTGGAGGCAGCTTTGTTGCAAATATAAGGCGGTCTTTACGCTAGCTCAAAACCGCTTTGTTGCGGAATGTTTCTTTGCGTTTGTGAGTGTTTTCTGTGAACGATGCCTTCTAGCAAGCTGTTTGCCACTGATGTCACTAAAAGAATGGCGTTTACGCAGCGGGAAGTTTGTTAGTTTATCGCCCAACTGCTGTGGTTTCGCAGTGCTGACACGTTTTATTTAACAAAGCCCTAGTGCTTGCAGTGTGACTTTGTCATTTGGTCTTTCCGCAGGATTAGACTTGAATGACAAGACTGTTTGTCAAAATATATCCGGTTTCTTGGCGCAGTTAGGTCAGTGGCTGCACTATTGACCACATCTGAAGATGCTGCAAACTGCTAGCAGAGGTTCTGTGACACGTAACGAAACAGCGGCTACTGATCTTGCAGGCAAGTCGTCCAGCACTTGGAGATCTTCGCTTCGATCGCAAAACAAGGATGTAGATCGAAACGGAATTGCAATCTCGGCAAAATCTGGGTGAGTTTGCAGCTGACAAGCGATCCAAGTCCGACCATTGCATGGCTGTTCGAAGTGAACCGCTTTTTTGCAGGTTATCTTGTCTAATGTCGGGCGTGGTTTTTGCGTACTTTTCAAGCTTTCGTTGTAAACCGCCACCACGACCATCGCTGCACGCTTCGCCGCTGTATTTATACTTGGCGAGCAAGCGCAACGTGGACGTATTGACTTGGCATATATTTGACTTACTCTCCAGCTAGTTATTGTTTTCACGTCTTCGCCTCGATTTTTTCATCGTGGTTACTCTGTTAGCTATAAGCAGCTATGAATCGTTCATGAATGATTTCCCTGCTTGTCATCCACACGCCCGCTAGGCTTCGCAGACTGCTACGGTTCAAAATCAACAGCAGTGCTGAAGGAAGGCGGCAGCCTATGGGAACGAATTCCTGTTTCAAGAGCCTAAATGTAGCAGACCTCACATAAGCTTGCTGCGCAGACGGCTGCAGCTGTTGAGATTTGGGTTTATCGCAGAGCGGTTTCGTGCCAGATACTGCATGTGCTTTGTTCGAGTATGTGCAGAGTAAAACCATGAGATGCATATAAACTTGAAGGCTGCCTTCAGCAACTGACTAAGGTTTAACAGACTCACATGGTGACTGTTTTGCTTCCAGTTGTGTGCGATCGCTCAGGAAGCAAAAATCAGGTTTACCTTCTGCATTGTTCGCGCCAGGTGAGGACCAAGTTCATGCTAGGCCAGTCTTTGCATCGCTAATGCTGATGCCACGATAGACTGCGTGCAGTGATGCATCATGTCAGACCTTATGCACCTCTGTTTGGCTTCACAAGCATTTTCGGCTGCAGCGTTGTTGCTCGTGAGATTTGATGACTCCATTAGATTTGGCTTTACATTGCTGATTTTCCAGTTATTTAAGATCTGCGGGCCTGTTGCGTTTTGCAACTTAATGTGACAGTTAGGCAGATCGCAAAAAACGAAATATCAAAGTATAGATTTTTTAACGTTACACCGTTGCACCATATTAGATTTTTACACCATATTAGATTTTTTAACGTTACACCGTTGTTTTGGAAAACAAAACAATTGTGAAAAGTCAAGCCTTTGCCAATAGGTAAATAAGACCAATTGGACCAGCGCAAGCAAAGGGTTGTATTGCGTGTGAATGACAAACATATGTCAACGCCTGAATAATTCTTCAAGAAGCCAAATACACTTGCTTTTCTTAAACTGCCTTTCGCTGGGTTTAAACGAATAACCGCTTGTAGCGAAATATTGACTTGTATTGTTTTTTGTGTTTTTATTACGAGACCAAGAGCTTGAGATGCAGCCGATAAAGAAGTAAAATTGTTTTCTCGTTGTACTTCTGTGATGGCGGGCTAAGATATTATTTGTATCAGGAATTTTATGAAGACTGTTGCTTAGGCTTTTAGGAAGGAAAACCAACTTTTCTTCTCTTGTTTGTTTATAGCAAGTGTTTGATGGGTTCACAATTCGGTCACTCGGGCCGTTCTTTAAGAACCGCTGGTTTAGATAGACAACCGGTGTTGCATGAGGTGCTTGAGTAACAGACTTTAGCCATAGTAATTTATTTAGTTTCAAGTCTTTCCAGAAAAATGTCAGCGTCAAAAATAGCCTGAAGCGGTCTTCTTTGTGGAGAAAACAAGCAGCTTTGGCTCGGTATGTGCGGTAAAGTGCAGTGCAAGTTTGAATTAGGGAGATTACATTGTAAAATTTTGAACAGCAATTGATGCTTGAAGTTGAACAGCGTTTGGCAGTTGCGTACGTTTCTGAATCTGACAAACCTTTTTTCACTCTGAAACCGTAAGGCAATTGAGTCCGCAATCTGTCATGAAATTTCTAGCCGTTTATTCGTTGAAAGCCCGGTTTTTCGAAAAATTGCTTGTTCTCATGTTCGAGATTAGAGCTTCCCACCAGTATGTCAGGTGTGCTCCGAAATTTTCAGAACAGCTTTGTTGAAGCTATGCGGCGCGTAAGAACAGCGAGCATAAAGTTCAAGCTTACACTGCCCAAGAGGACGCTTTTATTAGTTACGTTTTCAGCTGGTAAGTTTGGCGCGCTGCGTGAAGAATGCTGAGTTCCAAAGTGTGCCGCGGCCCAAAAGAGGTTAGAACAGGAACCACTGTTCCAGATCATTGATTCTCCAATTCAGTTTCACACTCAGTTCATGTTTACTTCCATTGATGATGGTAGCAGTGGTTACCGAAACATATACCATATGTCTCTGAAAACTTTTGCTTTCGCTGTAATTTTTATCATTGGGCTGTTTTGAATTAAATTATGAAAGTCAACCTGTTTTGTTAGATTTGTGTGTTTCAATAATAATCATAAGTGCATTCGAGCGAATTGAGATCTAGAGTGTATGGCGCGCAGTGAGAGTAGACAAACGGCGATATGCCACTTTGTCAATATCATCACTGTACCACGAATGCTTCATGATGCAGAAAACGGCTCTGGCCAAATATTTACGCTAAACGTGGGACCTCCTGCCATGCAATAGTTGTTTGGAATAAACACCACATCATGGCTTCATGCAACGATGTCTCCATCACTGGTTTTACTGGAGTAGACTCTGGGCATTTTATGCGTTGATATGAAACTGCTGAGTGTGATCAGATTATTTTACAAAGCGACTTTGGTTTCGAAACACGAATTTTTGTAAAACCCAAAAAGTAATGCTTTAAATTCAGTGTCTAAATACGCACGGAACTTGTTTCACAAATGAGAGTTCGGTGTGTTCGGCATAAAGAACTTCCTAGATCGTTCGGTATGAGATAAGTAGTTCAGTGTTGGTTTTTGTCAAACTCTTGAAATTGGGCAGAAATTTCCAATCAACACTGTACTGCTGTCCCGCCTAGTTTACGTTTTAAGCACCCGTGTACAAACTATTTAAAGCAAAACATAATCCATAATGCCAGTCATTTAGAACTGCGTTTATTTGTTTACCACGATAGTCGCTGTGGTGTGATTAAACCAAGAGTCGCATCTCCTGTTTGTGAGCTCCTCGTTTCTCTGTGGTTTTANTATCAAAGCTCCTCCCACCAACTGTTTGCCGTCGGAAGCCCCAATCAGGTTGCCTTCGATCGTAAGCGACATATGGGCGCAATAAAGCGGGACACATATTCAAACTGCACACCTTACTGCTCAGCGTAAAATAACTGCCCGGAATCTTGGGAAAGCTATGAGCGATAGGACACNCAGTTCGGTTTGCTTTGCAACAGGGAGCAGCGCGTCACTGAGACAGGAGAGGATCCGCTAAACGTGATAATGGCGGTAAACGTGCATAGGCGTATCCGGGGGTCGAAGCGGCTATTTGCCCCAAATTTCTAGCACATCTTGTCGTTTTGTGCTTCGAGAGGCCGTGTCTCAATCCAAATACTGTTGTTCGCTTAAAGTCAGTATATTTGGCCCCTCTCAAAATTTTGAGCTGGCTACGCCACTGTAAACGTGATTTTGTTCTACGTTCTACGTCTTGACTTACCATGTATTTGTGTTCGTTGTTTCAGCAAATCCAGCGTCGTTAGCAGCGCAAACCTTGGCGCTATGGAACGTAAAACTGATGGAAGCACATCGTCGGTCGCGATCACGAAAATGGATATTCGACGATCTATGGAGTCAAACATGGAGGTGGCTGACCGAGCACGAAAAAAGTTCATGGAAAACTTGTCCAAGTTTCAGCGGGACAGCACCGCTGATGACGCTGCTGGAGTCTCGCCGTTCCAGCGCTCCTATCGCAAAGCTGGTCAAAAAGCAACGGGCGGTTCCAAGAATACTGCTTCCTATCGTGGTTCATGCAGGTGGTGTTGCATTGGAATGTTTTATAAGTGCAGCTCAACGCGTTTCTGGTAATCGATGCGAGAGTTGTTGATGGCGGAAACGCAAGCACGCGCAAGTGAATCAGAGCGTTGAAGGGAAGCGTTTGGGTGCGTTTCTAGAAATATGCTTAAGTGGGTAATTACTGATAGCGTTTCAAACGAAGATGCCAGCGTTAAGTTGTAAGTCCANATAAATGCTATGACTTACCATACNGCTTGTNTGCTTGGTGTCTAGTGGAGAGATCTCAAGCGTTCTGAGTCCCCTTTTGAAACTCGCCACTGTTGGATAATGCTTTTTGCCGCTTGACAACAGTGATTTAGGCTTGATTACTTTTCAAATGAAAACTTCCTCAGGTGCTGTCAGCTACCCAGTAAGTTTATCCACTTCGTACTAGGCAGTTTGTTCTCCGAGGTTATTGCTTTGGTACATCTGTGGTTGTCGTCAATTGGCATAGATTTTTGCTCGCGTTTAGAAGAAATGAACTTTACAGCTTTATCCAGCGTTACACCAGGGTGGGAACCCATTCACTATCACGGGCCGCATGAAATGTGGAATATCGCTGGCGAGCCGCAAAAAAACAATTTAACTTTATGCCAAAATTCTAAGTTTACCTTCCTAAAGAAAATAAAGGTAGAAAACAGAGGAGCGCGAGACTTCTCTTGGATAACTGTCGAAATATCTGCTCATTATGGAGTTTCGAGTTTGGTTTTGGCGCGATGTTGTGTTATAACGTGGTAGTTAATTTTCTGATGCGAGCCATTTTATATATGCACGCGGGCCACAGGCTCCCCACCCCTGGTCTACATATACTGGTGTTATCAGACATCCATTGTGCAACTTTCCACAAGAAAACTTGGGTCTTATAACATGTATCCAAACTCATTTTTAAGAGATTGCCTCGTTTTTGACCAACTTATTACGAGTGAGAAACCCTTTTGGAAACTTCAAGCATCATGGGACTTTAACTCTGAGTTCACCGTACACTTTTGATGTTTTTAAAAATCGCATTTCAATCGCTTTACTCATAATGAATCCCGCATTTAACTCGGTTCTGGCTGTTGGAAACCCAAACACAACCTAATTACTGCTTTTAATAAAACTGTGTAAGTTTAAAAAAGCGAGAGCGTTCACCCTGTGTGGTAGCCTGATATTTTGAAGAAGGGGGTAGGATTGTCGCCATCGGCAGTGAATGCGCTAAAGCGAGAAGAAAAGTACTGAAAAAAACAGCAAAATATGCAAGGAATGTGTGACCAAACGAGAAACGCGTCTGTTGCTGCAAACCCGCATGTGCCCAAGCGGAGTTTCGCTTGAAACACGAAGAGAACTAAAACCTTGTGCTTGTTATATAAACAAGGGTTGCACTTTCCATTGCGCGAGTGTTTGAAAGCAAACAATTTGCTTGACACTGACGCAGGGTTTTAAAATGTTAATGCGAAAAGTGAATTTCCAAACAAAACTTGTTTGTGTGACTGGTGCGAATAATACCTTTTACGGTTTTTGTAAGGAACTCGTGTGATTTGTTAAAACTAGAAGGAGCTGTTGTGCGATTCTTGTTATTCTTTATTCGATCAAAGTCACCTAAACATTAAACCGCTTCCGCTAATTTGGTTGCACCATTAAGTTTCCAAAACACCTTTTCTGCGTTACTCACAAGTATGTGCCATCACGAAACAACACTGACCGTAATGGTTAGTGGTTTTGCTTTAGAACAGGGGTTACCAACCTTTCTTTTACCATGTACCCCTTCAGCATTCCGAAAGATGAGCATGTACCCCTTCAGCATTTCAACAGATAAGTATGTACCCCTTCAGCATTTTGACAGACGCACAGGCACCTCTGAAATTTCCCATGACAATACATTTTATCATGATTATGCATAGATATATTTAACAATAAGCATGTAATGATTTTTGAAAAGAATATTCATTGACATGTGTAAATATTTTGAAATAAAATATATGCAAATACATTTTGCTCATCTGTTGATAACCTTAAATGTACCCCTTCAGATAGGCAAATGTACTCCTGGGGGTGCATGTACCCCAGGTTGGGAACCCCTGCTTTAGAACAATGTCAAACGTTTAAGTTGAAGAGCTACATCGACTGTTTTAAGTGCAAATGAAAACTACAAGAAACAAAATGAGAGAGTAAAACTGAGCAAACGAAATAATATATCACCACTTGTGATATGTATAACGCTTATTTAAAAATTATTGATTTACCCCTTGATCGCGTTGTGTGGGGGGTGTTACTCTCATCCCTTCGGTTTCTGCGTTTCTGGCCGTTTTTAGCAACTAAGCACGCGACGATGCATGTACTGTGGCTCAGAGGTATTTGCACTTAGGGGAGATGCTCAAAAAAGGCTTTGTTTTTGTCACGCCTTGGCTTTTTCATCGAAGTGCTTCGAACGTCCTCAATGAGCGTTTACCTTGCCATATATAGAGCTCCTCCTGTGTCATCGCCAGTCAAAGACGCGAGCTTTGCAACTCGTCGTTCATTACGGAGAAACCGCACCGTCGAGGAAGCCACCGAAAATGACACTTTCAAGAATGGTGAAAGTAGGATGAATAATGGCGATGCGCAGAAAAAAAGCACTGTTCTTATCCCATCGCAACACAGGTTGGTGGGAGATTTATCGTTTTCACGTGAATTCGACATTATGGTTAACTGAAGCAAAGAAGAAAAACTCTTCTTAACCGCCCAATTTTTGTTTCACCCATTTGTGTGAAGGTTCGATCTAGGCCTTTGTTTTAAAAAAATTATGTTGAAAACCTATTTTTCAAAAATCCATCGCCATTTCAACTTTGTGCACAATATCTACACTTTTTTGATCTTGTTTCTTACAAACCAACCTAACAGCTTTTGCATGTGTGGTACTGCTACAAACAGCTTGCTAACTTCTGTCATTTTACGGCCTTAAGTAAAGACCACCAAAGAATATCCGAAACGTTACACAAAACAGGTTTTCAGCAATAGTGTAGCTCGATATTTATAAAGCAGATATTTGACAAATCGGTTCGCAGATTGAGTTTCAGTAAGAACTTACGGTCCTCGACATATATGGCAGTGAAGGTTTCGGTCTTGTGTGGTGGCTTGGAAACTTGCTGCATTTTAACATATGCATTTAAACCAGTGCATTTCTCAATTCAAACATCTACGCACGTAATGAAAGAGCAGCTTTTTTCAAATGTTTTTTTGCCGCTCAGTCATGTTAAGTGCAGGCAACTGCTGTTGAACATAAATATCTTTGAAAGCTGCATCCACCGGTCACTGATCGAAAGCATTGCTCTGTTTATAAATACGCCATTAGCGTGGCACCGACCTGGAAGTGTTTTGGAATTCCTAAACAAAGACTCACTTTCCCCATCGCCGCCAAGCCAAGTTCGCTCATGACGTGATCTCAGTAACATAATCTGTGCGCCTGTTAAGCTACACCGGCATGCTATTTCAAAGGCTCGTTCACTGTTAGAACTCGTAATGACCACTTGAAAGTGCATTGACTGACGCTGCTCTCCAGCACTCCGTGCAGCCATGCCCGATTTGCTTTCTCGCTCGACCTGGTAAGCGTTGCTGGTCTGTCGCCGCCATTCTCATGTTAATGTGCGGCGAAGACGCAAGTCTACTGCATAATTCATGACGTGAATTGACCTTGACGCGCAGTAACTTCCCCCTGTGCATGTTGCTTACAGATACAGTGGTGATGAACTGATAAAAGCTGATTTTTTATTGCGTGTCTTTTCCAGCTAACAAAGTTTCTGTGCTACTCCAAAAATTAAATACATTTCTTTCCGTTGATTGTTGTTGCATAGATCAGTTGAATATGGGGCCGCGTTAACTTTCCTGTTCTCCATCATATTGTGGAAATTTTACCTGAAAACTTTGTGTTTTTGTTGAATGTAACGCTCGCATCCAGGAAATCAGAGCTGACATCTAAAAGTACAAGGTTTTACAGCTAACTGTTAGTTGGTTTCTCTGGTACAATAAGATTTTGAATCGCTCGAACGAAATGTAGAGTTCGAGTGTTTTGTCTACTTCACGTATTGTCTTCAATTGCCCATTTTTGCCGTTAAGACCAAGAACGGCCATTCTTCGACTCGCGAATGCGGTTGCGCATTCGATTCTAAAATTGACAGCTGGATAGATCGGGAGCAGATGGATGGATTTTTTCTGCCAACTAATATAAATGCGACATAAAAATGAGCCGGCTTTATTACTAAAATTTAGACAAGGTCATCAGTTTGGATTAAAGAGCTTCACCGGCTGTAGTTTGCCCATTCCGGATTTAGACAACAAATGTGTTCCAACGATTTCTAATCTTTTGTTTTCACAACGTTAGACCATCGCCAACTGTATTCAACGAATTCGTTCCTATTTCATCCCATTCATTGTATCTAGATGACACTTTTCGTAAACTGCAAAATTGTTTTGGTGCTATGTAAAAACAGTTTTCTCCATTCATCTTCATTAATTGTGTTGTGACTTTACGAAAATGCCTGTTGTTGCCTCCGTCTCCATTGAATTTTTTTCTGTTTCATCCCAACCAGAGTGCTTAGATGTCACTTGCCGTCATACACAAAAGTTTTTTGTGTTCTTTTAAATAGCGGGTTCATGTTGTGTGATGCGTCGGTAAGCGCCTGTGGTGCAGATTAACTGTGACCAGCATGCAGGCAGACTTTTAGTCCAGAAAAGTANAAAAGCGTTGAAAGAACTTAAGTATGCTTTGGAACAAGCCAAATAAAAAACAGTATTCTGTAAATGATAGAATTTAGCGTTTATTAAGCTTTTGATACGATCTTAAACGAAGATTAAACCATGCTGCTCAACTCCATGCAGCGTTGTTGATTAATCCCATTCTGTGCTGTAGTACGTGCCGAAGGCAATGTTCTGCAATCGGATGCATTGCTATGAAATATTGGATATGAACAAAATGTTGGAAGAGCAGCGGTGACCAGCTTGTTTCTGTTGAACTTGCTGGCACTCCAGGAATTCTTATGTGCATAGCGTATGAAAATATAAACCGACTGTCTATGTTCCCAACTGGTTTCATTCGTACTTCACCTGCAAATGGGACGAGCAAGATTCAAAGAAAAAAATATTTAACTTGCGTTTCAGATCTGGTAAAGTTACGAATCACTCTCAACGCAAACTGCAAACAAACCCGGTCACTGATACTTCCAGCTGCATTACACCGGACGATTCAGGTAATTTTACATTTTTTTGTTGGCATGTTGTTGGTGTGAACGCACATACAGGTCTGCGTCTTCGCAGTGGCCAACTACAGTAATGTTCTGCTCTATCACGCGATTATTATGGATATTTCAGCAACCAGCCATTAGCTAATAACATGATTGTTGTGGAATTTACATGCAGGAAACTGAGTTTTTTGAACTACCTCTGTCGTCCAGTGGTGGGTTGTTATTATCGTCAAGCGATCCCGTGAGACAGCTGGTAGAGGCCCGGACTGAAAATTGCAAGAATTTAATTGCGTTCAGTCATAGTTTCTTCCTACTGTGAATAGCAGCGCAATGTATTGCAACAAAGATACAAAATTGTGCAGTTTGGCAAGTATACCAGTCATAAGGAGAAAATTAATCATAACGTCGTTGCTTGATTTTTATGCCCATTGATCGCTACACTGGTAGAACACGCGCCTCTTTAGCTGCGGGTCTCAATCAGGTCCAGACTTGAAAAACGGTAGTGCGTCCTTTCCAGTCTCTTGCTTGACTATCTAGTTTACTTTGGCATTGTTGGACACTCAAAAAGCCTATTCACATATGTAGGTGGATACAGAAAAGGCTAGAATTTTCTGTGCATGCCACTTTAAATGGTGAAACTTTCGTTTGTGAGAGAAAAATAAAAGTTAAAGAGATTAGAAGAATTAGAGGGCCATGCCAGAAATGAGTCTGACTTCTGATCATTGCGTTCGAGCTGAACATCATGCGAATATGGTGCATTAGTCTTGTTGCATGCGAATAGGCAAGAAATCAGATTCGCTTCGTTTCCAAGGTTACAATATTTTGAAATCGCTTTGTGAATCACCCATGCGGCGCTTGTAGCATAGATGAGTACCTACGAAGGCGATCATCAGGTGTGCTGTACCGCATTGTTGGCATGTAGGTGAGAATGTCGCCGTCAGTTCGCTTAAGAGAAAATGCAACTCCACGCAAAAGTTGTTCCCAAGTTGTGCATTTCATTCATCAAAAAGCTCTCGCACTGCTGTTTGACATTTGATTAGTTTGTTGGTGCATTCACATCAACAACAAAACCAAAGTGTGAAATCCATGCAGAATCTTACTGCTTTTCACTTCTCATATGTCCCCCTACTTAGCGTTTTGCCGGGGCCGAGCCACCTGCGCTAGCTGCGTCCCTGTGCCAGTCTAACTTTCTTCCAACAGTATATCAAACTGAATATAAAAACTCTTACCCTGACAGAGCCAACAATTTTAGTTACAACATCAAAAACTACGTAACAACCGACAGCAATCTTCCTGGTGTATGGTATTACGTAAGAAAACCGTTTGTTGTTGAGGGTCTCTTTTTGTCAAACGATCCTGCTGCATGCTCTTTAAATGTCCAACGAATTTTTGCGTAAACCTCTGTTCTCACTCCAGCCATATTCTGCCATTTGAGTCTCAATTTGTCCAAATGTTGCGCTACTTCTGTCAACAGTTGGTGACTACTATACTGGTTGTTGCTTTGAAATCACTACTTGGTTGCCAGATACTGCGTAGTTTTTATCTGCAGTTATCTCCCATACTACAGAACGATGTCATGAAGGTTGCAGCTGTCATTCACCTAGAAAAAAATCAAACTGGCCGCTTTGTGTTGCAGCTGAGGTCGCAGATCTCTGCGATGTTATCGTTGCAGTGCATCGGGAAGGTAGGGGGCACTTCCTAAGGCACGCTTTTTTATCGGCTTAGATTAGCGTCGTAGATGCTGAAAAGTACTGTTAGATACAACTGAAAAGGCTTTGCTCTTTCTACCAGTTCGGTGAGATACGAATACCTCGTCATGGCACCCGCATCACTGGAAACGTGAATCTTCGTGATAAATCATTGTTGGTTTTCCAACTCAGCAAAGCATCATACTGTTTAATCCTGCTTTTCATCAATGACGTTTGTACATTTGCCTGGGGGGTAATCTGTGAACGCAGCGACCGGCGCAACCACGAACTAAACATGTGCTTTTAACTGTGAGTTCTGTTAATAGTATTTTCCTGCCTATGCTTCGTTAAAGACACAGCGATTGGCATGTATTTATTTCGCATGAGCTGACATTTTGAGAGTCTGCTGAATAGCATCAAATTGCGGACGTGTTTATGCGGGTCCTGACAGTTTAGATAACTGAAAATTGGTTAACCTGATGATATCAGCAGAATTGTTAGTTCTTCGCAGAATAAGTCCTCCCACTTCTAGGTGTTTTATCAGTACGTAACGTTTACTTTGAATGAGGCGTAGCTGTAGGAGGGCAAACTGAACCAGTATGAGACAGCGAGCGATGGGTGAGACAAAGCTGTACCGAGTGGTGCTAACATTTGACGTATATGAGAGGCGGACGGATTAAGACAAGAACTTAAGAGTCCGTACATTGCCCACGTCTGCTCTAGGCCGAACTGTATCGCAGTCTTTTGCTTTACCTCATGTTCATGGCATTTGACGAAATACCAAGTTGAAGTAGTTTCTAAAACCCGGACAAATTTTGCCGCTCCACCGCACTAGCCCGGTAACAGAAACCTAATTAAGTATTTCTTATTTGAACAGATGTCTCACCGACAGTGATGTTCTCTGTAGTGCGGACCGCTTTAACGCTAGAGTCAGCTTCGTTACTTTCGTGTGTGCCCAGGCTGTTTCGTTGTAAATACATTCAAATTATATGCGATTTTATAACAGACTTAACTAGCCTTGTTTGCGTTTTATAGTGGACAAAGTAGCACAGTGTACGACGTGACCGTGCATGCGCCATTGAGGTGCCTTGTGCCAGTAAACATCGGCGTTTGGTGCATTTGGAGCCATCAGTCTCTGATTTATTGAAGTGGAATTCGGGCTGTAGTGTTTTTTTTCCTAAAAGCTTTGTTTTCATTATTGAACGACATTCAGTGGATATTCGTTGGCTGTGAAAGCAGTGTATCAATCTGTTGAGTTTCGCGTGCGCAAGTTTGTATGTGCCACTAAGAAAGCTGCCCTATCTATTGGCGGTTGCTGGCATCCGCTTTGAAGTTAGAGGCGATCTGGCGCGTTTCCTATTTTATAAACTTCAGTTTCAAATTTAGTGCTTTCGTTCGTGTCAAGGACATCAGGATAGGATGAATGTCCATGTATTTCACCCTCTATTTAAACAGTTAAGCCAACTCGACAATGTCTGCAATTAATACGTTACTCGTTTTGCTTTCTATTCATGCTTTTGTGGCGACGGGCCGTGAATCTGGTCCCAGAGCCACTTGTTTCAATCTTAAGAATTAGGGCTAAAGCAATTTATCGCCACGGTTTGATTAATCGAAGTTTGAATCGATGTGCTGTACACTAAGTTAGCAGCGAACGCCCTGACCATTCCGCGAATGGACCGTTGTATTAAATCTGGCAGTACTAAAGTGTAACGAAGAAGTAGAAACTGATCCCTTTCATTCATAAAGAAAGTGAAAGGCTTCATAACAAACTACGAAGTAAAGACCCCGTCTGCGTAAAACGGACATTGCTCTTTCGATGGAAATTCATACAACAGAAACATACACTTCTTGTGTGGTGAAGGAGTTATTGACAATTCGAATGTTATATCCTCTCCGATGCATACAGTCTCCATGCCTATTTGCCAGTTGCTTTTGTTCGTCGTTTCATCAAATAACAGTACTAAAATTTTCAGTGTCTTCCCGTCGGTCATCTGCCTCATCCTCAACTACGATATCCGCAAGCTCTGCAGCGTCTTCTGCCGGTGGTGGCAAACCGTCTCGTGCGCAGTTGGCGATGGAGCGACACATGGAGCGAATGCGAAAATCGACACAGACCCCGCACACTTCAAGCTCTCGGAAAGTTTCATCAAGGTAGCATGCTGAAACTATTGGGCGCCGTTTGTAAAAAAAATAAATTTTGGTTTATATCGGACGCATTTAACGCAGAAAATGTTGAATCGGACAAATTTTTAGCAGATGCAACTCAAAAGTGCTAATCGGACAGATATAACACTTCAAGTTCTAGTCGGACAGATATAATTCACAAAGTGCTGATGTAGCTGTTAAGCAGATATAATACTTTTAAGTGTGACCAGTTAATCGTACAGCAATTTCCCAACCAATCAACCTTGCATAAGCTTGCACGCTTCAGTGCTTTTCATGGTCGACTGCTCAGTACGCCAGTTTGTGCGTTATATATATTCGATTTGGCACTTGGCGAATTATATCTGTCCGATATAACACTTGATGTGTTATGTCTACCCGATTTAGCAGTTCCTGTGTTATTTCTCTCCGATGTAGCGCTCTGTGATCTAAATGTGTCTGATTTGACGTTTTGTGCATTAAATACCTTCGATACAACCTGAAAGATATTTTTTGCAAACGTCGCTCAATATGAAACTGGTGAAAAGTAAAATGAAGTCAACAAGTATTTGCTAGACCAGCCTACACTCACCACAAGTGAAGCTATACAAAATAAATCAAGCGAAGAAATTTGTTCTGCATCAGAAATGGATCAAAATAAGCATTTCTCTGCCATACAAATGGGGGAACTAGGGTTGAAATTTAGAGTGCAGCCGAGGTTTTTTAGGCACTAACGTCTTCTAAAGCAGTGTTTTTCAACCTGTTTCAGCTTGCGACCCACTTTTTCCGAAAATTTTTGTGGGGTCAGCTATGATGGATTGCGGTGAAACAACAACGGTCAAATTGAATTAAGAAAAAGAAACTTTGTAAACAACACATGCAATTTACTGTTTATGGACAACTTGAGCTTGCTCATTAGACATCATAAGATTTCCTGATCTAATCAATAGAACAGCTATGCACAGCTATTGCTATGCACAGAAGATGATAACAGTTGTTATCGAAACGTTTGCAAGATGTCAGTTGTATCGTTTGCTTTGGCCGTAGTATTTATTATAATCAATAGAAAATCGGATAATTTTCACGAAACGTTTTAGTTAAATACAGGGAGTAGTGTATCAAATTGAAATGTTACGGGGCTCTCCTGAACGAACTTTGCGGACCACCAGCGGACCGCATCCCACTGGTTGAGAAGCGCTGCTCTAAAGCTACAGCTCTGTACGAAACAGCCAAGTNTCTTTATCTTTGAAGCGACTCAAAGGCCAAGAAATATTCTTATCTTCGCTGGGAGAATGCCTAGNAAGTTTGTTATTGGTTACATTGCATCCATTTGCTTTAGTTTCTAGCAGCATTTATAAAAAATACTCGTGAAACGTTGACCGCACAACCCTACATGAGCTAAAAGCTAGTTTCCTGGGAGATAGTAATGTTTCAATTGGCAGCAGGCCTGAATTAAGCGCAGACAATTTTTACCCAGTTTTCACCAAACCAGCATTGTTTTCCACCCAAAACATACAGTACGTTTCTGAACAAACTAGGAGATATAAAATGATTTGGTGTGTTGGCTACACCAGACGGAAAGTCTATTAATCGAAACATATATCTGTACGTCGAATCAAGCAGCAATAAAAGCTTTGTAAACCAGAAATCTTCAATTGGATGACTTCCAAAGTTGTTCGCTGTGTGTCGCTATGCTTCGCATTAAAAATAAATAAATCAAGCTCGTGATAATGCGTATTTCTGATTGTTGTGTTTTCATTACTAAAGCAGTACGAGTTACAAAAGAATTTTGAACGAATATGTGGAAGTCAGTTTTGCTAAAATGGCAAATTTTTCGAAATTACGGTACAACGAAGTGGTATTAGTCGGAAGCATTACAACTACTCTGCGTGCAACTTTCCAGTGTTGGGGAAGTTAATTGCGGTGTTTGAACATCGTTATTTTCGGGTTTTTGACAAGATCTCTGCTTTTTCGTAGAAGCGGCCTTGGCAGCAGTTCGGGCCAGGACGAGCAGCAGAGCGTGACGCACCAGGTATCATCCACAGGAAAGCGCTCAACCGTAGCCAGAGCGACAAGTGCCTCGCGAAGTCACCACAAGTTGGATGAAGGTAAACTGCACAGGTGTTGCTGGAATGAATTAATTGGACCAAGAGTCCACATGCAGTGGCCGTGTATTTGCGCATGATTGTTGGTTTGGATGTGTAACGTGTTACTTCTGCATCTACGCATTTCGTGCATGATTCCTCCCGTATTCTAAATTGTTGTGCTGCGTAAAAGCTTGCTGTGGGTTTCTTAGCGTTTCTCAACAACTTGAGCTAATTTCGTTGCTTCGATTTTGTTTATTTTGTTCTAGTTCTTGGTGTTTCTTTCTGCATGAATAATTCATAAGTGTGGCAAATATCATGTTCTTCGCTTTTGATTAAAATCTGACAATGAAGTTGAGCGATTTGTCGTACTGTTCTGCGACATGTGCATTTCGAACTATTCGAGCTTGCCAGGCGATCTTGGTGCTTTTCCTTTCTTCTAACCCCTGCCGGTGATACGCATGCTTGCCAGACTTTTTCAAACACATCAGTGTCGAAGCCGATTGGACTGACATTGATTTTGACGAAATACTCAGAAACTGTGACGAAATAATGAAAGTTGGGTCGACGCATTGCTCTCCCAGCGCAGGTAAGAAGGCCAAAAAGCATGTCCACTGCCTCTTAATACTAACCCACCTGCAATGCCACAAGCATACTGTGTGCGAGCCGCTAGTGGGTATGGGTATTCCAAAATAGTTGGGAATTGTAGAATAGTTGTGTGTTAATTGAAATCGAATCCAGAACCTCGATTTTTTTCCAGGTTTTTGAAACAGCTCCGACATGCTTGTTTGTATTTATTTAACGAAAGTATGCCACACTGCTTGATCATGTGATCAGTGAATTGTCAAGGTCANAGCTTTTTCTTATCGCATTACAGAATGTTCAGCACTTTGAATATTTTCCTGCTAAACGCGACCACAGTGTTAGTTNCGACGAGGNAGGAGNGTGTTATCCTATTCCTGCGAACAAAGACAAAAAAAAACGCGGCGCTGCAGTTCGAAAGCGCTCCTACACAATGACATGCTGCAACGTCATACCAGATGCATGCGTTCAGCTATGAAATAGATNAAACATAGTTGCTGTGTTTCATCCCCATCTCTGTTTCTGATGGTTGTTATCATTTCGGTTTCGAAACAAATCGGCGTTTTGTAATCGAATCGTTTCGGATTCAGAAGATTCGGTATTTTAAAATGCCCACCCCATGTCGCGAGTTAGCGATTATCCCATAACTGTAGAAAATGTTTTGAATTTTTCAGTTTGTACAATGCCGCCAGGTCGTATCTACTGTGTTGATGACAGCACGCGAATCACTGTTGATATCAGAGATACTCTTAAATGGGTCGTATTTAGTCACCCCGAACATTTAATTATATTTGAAGATGCTTGCTCAGTAGGCGAAATGTACACTCTGCGAACTTCATAATTTCTTATTTTTGGCTGTGAACAGATATCTTTCAACCATGTCGCCCCAAACATGTACAGTAATCTCAACAGCAAATGCGGAAGGCACTCAAAAAATGAGGGACATTTTGGTTTTATTTACGTTTTTATATCATTTGATAATGTCTTTATCGTTAGAGCAGAGCTTCAATGTCTTGTCTAAAAAGCATCATTGTTTTGATTATGCGCTTCTGTTGCTAGTTTAATGATTTCCCTGTGTTCTTACCTCATAAACAAACGCGGCTTTGAAAGTTTCATGCAATAATTGCGATATTTGATAAATTTGTATCAAAGTGACATGGAAAATTCAAGCTAACGTAGAAAACTGCAAGTCCGGTGTAATAGTTAAGGTTGCATTGTGGAAGCACGTCATCAAAACTGTTTTGCGTTGGTTTTTGCTGCATAATATCAATGGATTCTTTAGTCCTCCCCTACATGCGCACGCAGCTGATGTGCATTACATTTTTTTCCAGTTAAATTATTCAGTTCTTTGACAAACTATAACCCTCTTCGCTTTTACCTCGTAAGACCATCTGGGCGCAAACGGTAACTAATCGTATTGCAACGCTCTTCTGTAGCGTCTGCTATTTCCTGCATGCTTGTCTAACTATTTGTGTTGTGCAGACATGCATGTTTGTTCTGAGCAGCCGAGCGTCGCGTGTGCTGAATCTTATCTTTGGTGTTGGCAAGGCAATCCGTGCCCAGCAATCACTGCAGTTGACACACCAGTTCTGGGAATAAGATTTTTTCGAGCAGTGGAGTTTTGACCTTTCGAAATTCTTTTGTAACGTCACGTAAATTGTAACGAATAAAGTTCACCTCATCGGCATCATACAGAGTAATGTTTTGCTTTCTGAAACGTTAAGCTTTGCCGCAGTTATTTCGAAAGAATGATCCTGTGCAGCAATCCTTAGGTTGTGCTTGGTACAATCCGCGGTGGAGTCGGTTGCATCCCATTTTTTGCAAACTTCACCAGAACCTGTGCCAATCGAAGCTTCTGCTAAACCATTGGTTCTTAACCTTTTTTCTACCACGCCCCCCTTAAGTAATTGTCCTTTGTTTCAAGTCCCCCTGACTTTAAATAAGCTGTAAAACAAATCTATTCATTGTTAAATTTTT
>JGI24021J15306_10000534_pt1 | contig 29661 bp, 23 predicted proteins | sample Ectturendosymbi1_FD_15306 | JGI IMG/M metagenome (IMG submission 15306) | reverse complement strand
TACCTACCACGCCGTGCCCCGCATCTCCACCAATGAAGAAGCGGCTTGCCTGCGCCCTTACGCACTAGGCTAAAGGTAACTCCCAGTAGCTTTCGTGCTACTAGGGATGTTATGCTTAGCGCGTCGCATGTGGCAGCCACCGCGCTGCTACAGAATGCACACATGAAGGCACCGAAAACATCTTTTGCTTTTAGCGCTATTTCACTTTGGAACACCGCTGCATCAGAGTGCTGCAGCATAAAGAAAAAAGAAAGCTGCGGTTATCGCATTACATACTTAGTTGCAAACACTGGCTGAAAGAGTTAAGTTAGCGAAAGCCCAGCATAAAATTTGAGCGCACTACTATGTTCAAAGTGACAAGAGACTGTTTTTCCGGTTGAGAATATCTTGAAAAATATTGCATTAGTATTCGCCACAAACACCTTGCACTTTAGGCCAAACGTCTGGTGTTTGTTGAATGAGAAAAACGTACGTTAAAATTCGAACCTTCTGCCCGTAATTTTGAAACAATGACACTTTTGACAACCTCACGACAAAAATTAGCACGCGCTTGAATGGGAATGTGTATTGCTTGTAACCTTTCGTTGTTGCGTTCAGGAAACAAACACTGAGTCCAATAAAAACGCAGTAATGTATCTATATTCTTAAAGATGGCGGCGGATTTATCTAATGCAGCGCGTACAAGAAATAAGTTAAACTTTGAAACAACATATGCAGAAAAGCGAGACGAGTGGAGACACACCATGCAGGCAGTAAAAGCTGGCAACAAAACGAAGGTTCTCAAGAAGAGTCCAGGGACTGAAAGGGCCGCACAATTTCTCCCATCTAAGTAAACTACCAGCTAGAATTAACTGCAACCAAGCTCCAGCAAATTAGTAGATTTCCTAGCAACAAATCACGTGGCTTGGAAAACTTAACGTTAATGATTGGTTCAACTCTTAAAGCGAACGCGTTAAAAAGTCGCTGTTTGCATAAACTGTCGAAGTTAGTAAAACTGCGAGAAGAAAGCAGCGGCGTCGTTGCCCAGGAAGACCATTCACACGAATCCCGCGCTCCGATCTTTAACTTGACGATCGGAAGTCGCGAGCGCAACTCAGCTTTTGACGAAAGCGCGCGATGTGTTGTGCACCGTCGCTTGATAACAAGTATCTCGAATCAACAGCAAAACGGAACGAAAAAACAAAATGTAGCAAAGAAGAAACATGCGACTGACAAGCATTGAGAATATTCAGTGGTGATGCGGATTAAAAAAAAAACAAGACGAAAATAACATTAACTGCCAACGACGTTCCATCCGCCTGCTGCAGGTTAAAATGATATGAGAACGGATACACGGCGGGGATGAGCCATCTTTTCCTTGTTGTGAATAGGTTTTCAAGTAGCATCAGGCAAAACCCTAATTATTGTTATCAACAGCTTGCGGCGGAAAAAGCAACATTCGTAAGCAACTTGTGAAAATATGACACCATGAACTTACTAGACTCTGATAAACCAAATAGACTCAATAGGCGATAGTTGTGTTGGTCATTTCCCAGGCCTTAAATTGGTTGGACCGAACATGGCGTGGAGACCTAACTTTTCAAACTGGAATCAAAGCATTACGAATAACGTTTGCTTCCAATGTAATGTCGGTTACTGACACTGAAACACAAATCAATGCCAAAACCCACTGAAAATTAAACGAAATGTCATGTTGAGAACAGAATACGTACGATCGATGACGCGTGAATAACACGTAAGTTTAACGAGGACTTGTCCAGTTGACGGCAATCAATGAAAAGTCTAAAGCACCGATACAAGTCACTAAGTGGCCGTGGATCGATCTTCCAACCTGTTGTCTGAAAAGCGGGTCTTGAACCACTGAACATCGCAGCCGTCTGTGAGCTTGAATGAAAAAGATTTGCTTGAAAACATCGCAAATCAAACACAATCATTCTACAACACCTTACAGAAAAGAACTCGCCAATATTGAAAGCGTTCCGTGTCATATCCAGCAGTCAATCACATCTGTAAACGGTCAAGCAATGCACAGTAAAGCAATTCAAATTAGAAGTTCTAGGACGGACCTTCAGCACATTTTCTCACAAGCAGCCCGTTCTATCACCTCCCAAATCAATGGGCTTTGATCAACATCGTTGTATGATGGAGGTGGAACATCAGTTTAGCAACTGCATCAGCCGCATGTGGTCAGGAGGCAGTAGTGCAAAGTAACGGTTGACCGTCAGCGCGAAAAGATCAGCTGCTCGTCTGGGCCACGACTGTCGGGAGGCGGCATGCGGGAAGCATCGGAATTTTTATATCTGCACTGAGGTGGGTTTTTAGTAAAAACGTAGGGGGTCGGAAGTGCTGTCACGAAAGGCGTTTAAGAGACGACTGAGCGGAGAGCGCATTGCTTGCGGCGATGTTTTCGACCCTGTTTAATTCTACGACAAATAGGCCACGGTGAACGCATGGAACACTACTTTAATAGATTATGAACACTGTATGGATATCAAAAAAAGAAAAAAAGTTGGAAGCAGGGGAAAAGCTATATCTGGAACGTTTTTTTTTGACAAATGGTTTCAAGAGCAAACCTATAATTGAGTAGAGGACTGTAGCGCTTAACCATGAAAACACAACCTGTCGAATGTAAAAAGCCAACCGCGTTTGTACGAAAACCCGACGCTATATTTACGGGAATTGTCCATAAAACTGCCAGGTTGGTCTTTCTGAGGTTGGAAAAATTCGTGCATCAACGCGTAGCAACTTTAATGGGCCTTTTTCGCGATTTCCTGACTTGATTGGCTTTCACCTTATTACTATAAGATTAGTCGCGACAGTTAAACGTCAAATTTTATTGTTGACTCAAGACACTCCCAGGAAATAGTGTCATTATGTTGTCCAATGACTTGTGGAAGTTCTTATTTTTGGCAACGCAGCAATTTTACTCACTCCAAACAGGGGGTTATATTTAAACTGTCCTGTCAAAAACGCATAATTTTTTATATATAATTCAGCCTATTACTTAAAATTCAAGCGCCACGTTCTCGCTGCGCTGATTTAAACAAGGTTGAAGTTACAACCGACCAAACGTATCGACAAAACATTCTTATATGTTCAGTGGACAGAGAAAAAGTTTCTTGATGCCAATGAGCAGCAATGTAGAAAGTTCTTAAGAACACAACGTCTTTCTTTGTGAAAAAAAAGATGTATCTCGTGAAAAAAAAGATGTATCTCAAGTCCTGTTTTTCTCAAATCTAACCAATTTTGACATTTTGAAGTTTAAACCGGAAACTTGAGCGGTAATCTTTTCTATTCGTACACCTTGCAATTGCCCGGAAACGGCTGTTGTTCGTCGCAAAACACGTGGTACACCCCGAATAGATGGCAATCGACAAAAGCCGAAGCGAAATTCACACAAGTGGAACCAATTTATACAAAACGCAATGAAATAATGGCGGATAAGACGAGCTTCAAATGAAAAACTTAGGACTTCAGACGAAACCCTACCAAAAATATTAGAAATACACCGAACACGTAATAAATTCTTCGCTACCACATGAGGCAGACAAGCGCACTAGAATCCTGTCAGGCTCTTGAAACGTAACGCTGCAAATCAACAGTGAGCTTTTTCGCTTTAAGCGCGCCGCGCGTTATCGCCTTTGCATGATGGAGCGCGTCGCAGAGGGTTAAAAAATTCGACCCCGGCACCGGGAGTCGCGCAATACGAGTATATGGGACTGGACGCGCAGCGGTCCAGGCAGACTGGCGGGCAGAGGTAGCAGCTGGGGTCGAGTCCTGTTCACTTGCCGCGGTGGCGAGCTCCCATTGGCNGCTTTGTTCGCATGGCAACAATCACAGTGCTTGCTTCCCTTTCTATTTCGGGCGTCACTGTAGCGCAGCTTGCAGATTGTCAACCCACATCTTGGCTGCTTCGGGGCTCTCAGCGATGAAGTGGTATGGCCGTTTGGCCACTTTGACCTGAAAACAGCACGATTGGTTCGATTATTACAGAAGTTTTCACATATTTTCTCACGCTGGTGGTCCTGATTCCAGTGCAACATTTTGAAGCAGCACGGTTTAAAATGGCAGGGCTAAGCAGTGGCAATGCACGCATTTCGCGAAATCGCATAGTTCATAAACATCGCAATGCACTTTGGTTGGACAGCATCATCGCTTTCATAAAACTATGGTGAACCTTCCCGAACAAATGACACATGCAAAGCGACCTGCACCGCTGCAACAAGTCACTCGTCAAAAACTACTGATGTCAGGGCTTGAGCATCAGTATTTTGATGTCCCAGCCTGAACAACAACGTGTTGTCAAAAGGAAACTTTGCTGTCCAAAGGAACCGTTCGCCATCATGGATCAACTCAAGCATGTTTCCACAAACCGGCCTGATTAACAGAGCAAGTAGTGTGAAAGCAGCTGTGGCAAAGTTCTCGCAAGTTGAACAAGGTCCAGCAGACCCACTTGCTCGTGCTTCACCTCCGTCGCGCCCAAACCAAATAAAGCACAGGGCGTTGCAAGTTTTCACAAAAACACAGCGGATCGCAATGCACCACACCGTATATATACTAGGCAGGGGAACCTTGATTGTAGTGGCATCGCTTATTTTTTGCAGCGGAAACGAAACTTCACAGCTTGGCGACATCGTTCCCTGTCGCAAGTTTTCCCACTTGCCTGCAGATTAAGCGAGCGGTTCATGAGCGCAAGAACCGGGACTTTTATTGGTCACAAGTCGCAACAGGACATGCGGTGTCCCTATTCACACATATACAGCTTCGTCTTATTCGCACAACTCTGTCGAACTAGAGTACTTAGCCAATCAGGCATTTTTAATAGCCATGAGTGTCCGAACGCGCATGTTACAAGATACAGAATAAAGCCAAAGGTTGGAAAACCTTCCAGGAACCGTTCATGTCAACCCCTGTCCTGCGCTGATCGATTCACGTGACCATCTGTTTGGTTCAAATTGCTCGATGCAACGCTAATATGCCCCCACCCCCCATACACACACTCAAAGCAGGACTAAGTGGATGGTAGCAACCGCTCTGCAACGGCCATGCCAGAACTCGAAACAAGCGTACCTCGAGAAACGCGTTCTCGTTGGCTTCTTTTGGAGCGCCAGAGATGGGGCCGATTAACTGGACCGACTCCAGATCTTTCAAATCGATCACATTCTTGCACGCTTGATCGCCTCTGCTCTCATACTGACGAAGCTGAACGGTCAGAGGTTCAAGTTCAGAAAAGTTAAAAAAGAAAACGGTTCGCACGATGCATTTCTAGTACGTTGACTGCGAACTGGGAGAAGTCAAAGACAAAGTATTTGTTCGCACGAGGTCGGCAGTTGCAGAATGACCGATAAGAGTGTTACTTAACACTCTTTCTGGTAACGTGCCCGTGCGGTGTATTTTCCGTCGAACGAACGAAGTGCAACTCCACAAACTCACGCGAAAGAGCATTACTTATTTCCCATATTCAGTCGGTAAGTGGATACAAAACAGGGCAATCCAGATCATCGCGTTGACCTTGCAAAATTCTAAGATCACGGGTAGGGACAAAAAAAAGAAAGCCTAAAGAGTCGATGCATAGGGACAAAAAAACGTCATCGGGCTTTCACGGCGCTCTCTGCGTTCAAAGTCATGCCACCTGTCCATGCAACTAACGAGCTTCACTAATGCAAAAATGTGGCTGGTGAATAAGTGGGAAGGTGCCTGGCGCACGTCTGGCAACAACTGATCGAACGGCCACACATACCTCGTGCTTGGTTGAGTCGAGCACGAAGAAACGTTGTTTCCAGCCTCTGATCAGGTGGCCTTGCTTCCACAACGGCCCTTCAAAAGTTCTCACCTGCGCAGGTTACAGTATGTTAGGGGCAATGCTGTACACTACTGGAGTTTGCTGAATGTCCACTACTTCTAATACAGGAATAAGCAATGCGCTTTTAAACGACCAGTTGTTTCCAATAAGAAATATCTCACAGTCACTGCTTGGAAATCAATTTCTCGACTTTCCTCGCATAAAAGTTACATGAGACTCACCTCGTGAGAACTTCCGTGAAACTGATCGTACAATGAAACCGTATCGAACGATTCCTGGCTGTGCTGGGTGGCCAGGGTGTCCGACCCCCCGCCGATTGATTTGCTGTCTGAGAGCTCGCCCTCCTCTGGTATTGCCGCCGCTTTCTAAAAGTAACGTCGTACATATCAGTCGGAGCTTTATACTGAAACAGAAGCTTGTGCAAAAAAAAATTACGTGCACTGTTGATTTGGCAAATTACAATTGCGTGCAACGTTATTCCAGCAAACCTAAGTTTCAAAGCAAGGTTGTTTTTGGCAATCACGCGACAAACGCTTGATCAGGATAACTGAGTTTCATATCAGACATTTCACATCTGACAATTTAAACCAAAGCAAAAGCGAAACATAACAACTTCGGTGATATCAGGTGAGTGTAAACGGGCGAGCGACAATAGGAGTGAAAGCAAACTCAACAGCAAACAAGCACTAGCGAAAAAAAAACATTCCTGTTCCAAAAAAAAGGAATTTTGCGCGAATTAACGAACGTTCCAGGAATATCTGAATAACACCGACAGCATGGCGTTCAATCCCCGATCGGTCGTCACATGCACAGGACCGAACATACAGTGCAGGAAACAAAAATGCAGGCGCCAGGCACGATGCATGTAGTTATACCATAACGGCAGGCCTGCTGGAAAATGGGACAAATGAGGTGGTGTTGCTCCTGATGCGGAATGGCAGGAGCTGCTGCGAAGACAAGAAATCCATACCCTGTCGAGCACGGGGGCGTCAGTGATCGCGCTCGCGCGGAGACGATGGCGGACACGCGGCAATTGCCATGACAACGAAACTCATCACAGCTTTAGATGCAGGTCGAAATGACCTCAGACGGCAAAGCATTCCGCGAGCAAATGCACGACCGAACCAAAAAAAGAACGGGACAAACACGCAAAAAAACGACTCGATGAAAATAAGATGTAGAAGAATTTTGAAGCTGACAAGTGTCTAAAAGCTGCAAGCCACACGTTAAGCTTCGACACAGCTTCAAAACAAGAATTTTGATAGATCGGACAAATTTTGCAAAGTCCAGGACAGAAATGAAAAACATTTGAAAGATACCACTCGCAAGTTTCTTTACTTTTACACGAGAGAGTTTTCTCTACATCCGACTGACTTCAATGTTTGATGATTCCCAACAAAAAATCAAATGCTGAGCACCATCGGTTAAAAACTCCATCCCCCTCTTTGCTGCATTCATTTATATTGGTTGCTATGCGTGTTGCAGTGTAAACCGCTAATTTTGATTCCCCTCACGTAGCCAGACTTTTCTAGAGAGGAGACAACAACACAAATTGGGTCGTACTTCGATGCACACTAATCGAGGGACAAACTAATGCGCATTATGAAAACTATTTTAAGTCACACATCGTCAGAAAAGTTAATTTAGTGTATCTGTACGAATTTCTGTTGAAAATGCTAAAACGAAACGCTAAACAACAACACCCAAGAAAAATTAAGTGGAATCTCTAATACTAAAAATATCAAGAAAAACATAAGGAATACTATTTCTAGTCATGTTCACGCCCGTTTCTTATCATTTTCCCATGTGACTGCGCTTTTACGTTCAAAGATGCAAATCAGAGTGAAACATCAATTTATTCCAAACCAATATGGACCAGTCTTGGTGATCGCTACTCTTTGATTTACATAATAGTTAGTGACGCGGTCAGCAAACGCATTCTGAATCGGATCCAAGAGCTAAAAATTATGCGTTTGCTGCAGCATGTCTGTTAAAAAGTGGGTGAAACCACGTGGTCCGATTTGACTCCAAGTGACCTGAGCAGGGTCAAGAAAAAAGCGGAAAAAGATCTATTCGTAAAATACGGCATTTCAGAGCCTGAGGGAAGCCATTCCATTTAGAAAAAATACAGTTTAGTTTCCTAAACACGATAATTTTTGTGAAAAATAAATTTAAGTGTTTGGCGGTGATAAATGTTGATCTTTCCAGAAAAAGGACCAAAAATGTGTTGCTAAAATGAAAACGAAAGTTGGTCTCCCAAGCCGACCATGTATTTCTTGTATAAAATTTGACGGATGTTACCCGAATGCATAAATGTTTACAGTTATTCATAAAATGTACTGTTCCGCAGCAAAGATAGTTTCTTTAATAATACTCAAAAACCCAAAAAAACTATGGCAAAATGTGTTTGTGTGGCTATGAGAGCACTGAGACAGAGGCTTTACTGCGGCCATGTACAGGAAAATAGTAATCTACAGCGATCAGGATGGCTTTCGATTTTTCCACAATTGCTTCCACTTTCCACAATCGCAAATTTTCACCAAGATCTACTCAAAATGCATTTTCACCCGCGAGTTAGATGTTATTAATCGTCCATAAGTTTTACAGAACACGCGCTTTTTATGCTGGTTCCCATTCACAATTTAAGTTCTCACAGGCCTGTTGCAACGATCAAAACGATTGGCTACGACGGTGGTTACTGTAACCAAGAAGCTAAGATAATAGTCTCATTAACTCGCGCGACCGTTCAAACATGTTTTGCAAAAAAAACAGCTCTTTGAAAACATAGCGTTGAAACATTCGGTAATAAGGCATGTGGAAAAAGATTTTAACTGGTACGTCGAACAAAAGACACAAGCACACGGTTGGTTAGTTGAAATGAAAAGGATGTTACGATTGATCGAAGGTTTCGCGTCGACGTGAAACCGAAAGTATGAATGAATGCAACAAACACTGCAGCTTTCATAACTGAGGCCGAATTGGCGAAGACATCGCGAGAAGTTGCAGCGGTTTATACCGGAAGTCGTCACAGTTTTGCCAAGGTGCGACAGCAACAGAGAAAACTGCAGTGTTTTTTTTGTAAATCATTCTTGGGATGGATGTGCAATGCATCATCATGGCAATGACCACTTACTAGTGTACGATGTCGCACAGACTTCTGCAAAAACTTGAAAGAGCACAGATTTATATGTACGGATGTTTTTGCAAGTTCCTGAAGCAATTCTAATCTGCAGCGTTACTCATAAAAAAGAGACAGGTCAAGAAAGCGCCATAATCGAGATCCAATTCACAGTATATACGGCTTATTGATACTACTGTTATTGATAGCAACTATCAATAACAGTAGTATCAATAAGCCATATTTACTATGTATCAATAAGCCGTATTTACTCTCAACTGTCTTTGAGAAGCGTATTTTGTTTTTTCAAATTATAAAGAAAAAAAGGATCGAAAATGTGTGTTCAAGCTACGTGTGGTTCAGTGGCTAACCATACGCCACGCAGCAACAGCGTGGTTGCCAACCAAGCAGAAAGCAAGTCTGCTCCAGCACACAAGAACTCGGCAACAAATGTCATTACTCAGCTCAAGCAGCGATGAGCAACATTAAGGAAGTCTCAGCAACAGAAAGCATGCTTTACTATAGAGGTCTCAAACTCAAAGTGCTCCCAGGGCCAAATGAAGACTTATAAAGTAACCCAATAACAGCATTTTGACGCTGACGCAACAATGGCGGTAGCTGGACATTGCTAGAAACGGCTTTTACACCTTATTTCCTGCGAAAGGTATCGTTACTTATAGGCAAATCATTTCTAGCCGTCTCTTCGTTCGTTTAAGCTGACTTGTTCACTTGCTGGCCGCGGGTTTTTAACACTGGCGAATAAACTAAATAACCTCAATGTTAACGGTTTCAAAACTCCTGAAGACCGTCGCAGGCCGCACAAAATGCCCTTGAGGGCCGGGCCGCGTGTTTGAGACCCCTGCTTTACTACGACACAAAAGCGAAGCCATCAGCCACACACACAGCACGCCAGAAAAAAAGCAACACCCCAAAGCCAACGATAGCAAGGTCACGTTTGCGACCTGGTCACAGTTATAACATACTAAGGTGCGAAATGACGAGTTTACACAAATGCGACGAGAAGGCCGTGACGCGCTTACCTTGAAAACTACTTCTTCTGTTTGTTTCTCGTGCATTGTTTTTAACTGGTCGTCGAGCCACGAGCTTTGATCAGGTAACGTGATCTGCCAACGGAGAGTAAACACCGGTAGATATGTTTTCGTGAACCATTCCCGAATCGAAGCAACTGGAAACTACAGCTGCTTGAGGCTACACGTTAGAAATGTACAAGTTGAAAAGGGTTTGCACACGCTTTCAGTCTACTGCTAGTGGGAGGAGATCAGCAACCACTTATCAGCTTCCATTAACAATAAAAAGAAATTATTAGTGCAAAAAAAACACCAAATTGCAACTAAAAAGCAAATCTCCAAGCACTGCTTTCACTCGCGAATCCGAACAACGCGTCATTTTAGAAAGAAACTTGCCTTGTTCGCATATTCAACATTAGCTTCTTTCCAGCTCGTCCTCCATCCGTCAGAAACTCCAAGCTCGTCGCTGAGACGCTTGATTTGCTGAAGCAGCGTTCTGCAAGGAAGGTTCGAGAGAGCATTGACGAACACAGCGAGCAAGCAAGCTACATGAGAACGAAAGCGATGTCCGAGAGAGTAGTACTGGCTGCAGAATTTCGCAAACACCAAAACAGGTTGACTTTTCTACCAAAACACCCGGCTGCACTGCACCAAAGCGCCTGAAGAAGCCGTGACGCAAAATAAGCCAGGGCTCTTTGTTTATCAGCAACAATACATTAAAAGCAAAAAAACTCTCACTTTATCGAGTCCGCCTGTACATCTGCTACGTTGTCGTAACAAGCGTTGACGACACGACGCGCAGTACTTCCTCCCCAGGCGTCGCTACTCTGTAGAAAAGATCGACAAAAGTTCAGTAAGCATCCTTTTTATAAGCCGCGAAAATCTGGAACATGAAAGCACAGACATTCAAATCATTCACTTTCGTGATTGCAGTGGTTCGACACTGACTAAAGACAAAGCCGATCAATGTCTCACAACCCCCCCAACGGCCAAGATATAAACTACTGTGGAACACCAGACCTCTGTTGCTTCCTCCTCGTTTGAACTTGCGCCGAACGTTAGCTCATTAGAGAGGCCGTCGTACGGCGGACCTTCACCCAATGCCTCACGCACGTAGTATGACCAAATCTTCAAACGGCACGGCAAGCTTACAGGCCTCAAAACCTGCGAAGATAAACGAAAACTTTTTTCTTTTTCGGCGGTGTTATGCAACAGTGCACACACAGAAAGCGATGGTGCAGCAACACACATTTACATAGAGCGTATTATTTGGATACTGCTTTGACGTGCGAGCATGCACGAATACGACAACGAGATTTCAAATGTTAACACACCTGGCGGGTGTTCGGTTCGGAATAGAGCGGATTGAGGAAAACTGGTGATCTTTTGTGGCACTCGTCGAGGTACTCCCAAAACGATTTTGTAGGCTTGTTTCTTGCGGGAGGTGACACTGCGAAGAATTTATTTTTATATGGCCGTTGCGATGTAAAACTGACGTCAGCCGACAGAAAAGCTTAAGTGGACAAACACTTCACACCTTTCGAAAGTTAATAGAACGCAAAAAACTAAGATAAAAGCTTTCTAAGCGTAAATGATATCATTCACCGAGCCTTAATGTCTATGGTAAATACGAATACTTTTGCGAAACACGAGTAAGTCCAGCATTCGAACGATAAGAAGACATAAAAACAATGAAACAACGCTTGGTATGAAACCGCAACGGAAGGCGGAAACTTGGTTCGAGAGGAGCAACGGTTAGCCGCGCCTCGCCAGCGCACTCCTGGCCTAGTAAAGAAGGTATTTCCGACGATAATGCAAAATTCAAGATCAGCTAAGTTTACTGCCGACCATATCCCTTATTTGAGTGGAAGTGGGATCTTCCCAACTCACTGAATAGAGCACGGCGTAAGAAAGCTGTAAATACCGAGTATTGAGAAACGGTTGTTGGCACTCGATCCAAGGCCGTGCTCCGATAACCACCAGGATTGAAGCGTTTAATTGCTTTATTACAGGTCTGCTTAATCCTTAAAACTCCTACTTGCACTTCAGCATCAAAATTTCAGCGCACCTGACGTAATGTCCGAACTGATCGAACTCAGTGAATCAGAGGTGGGGGAGCGCGCCCGCCTGGACTCCTTCTTCTCGAAAAGAATTCCCGCTTCCAGCCGTTCATAGTCAGAGTCGAGAAGAAAAGTGGTGAAGCGATTGGAAAGCGAGTGGTAGGCGATCAGTTCGAGAAAAGTACCGTTGAACTCGAATGACATCGGAAACTGCGTTAGAACCTGGAAAACATTCGTTCTGGAACTCAACATCGTTTCAGAGAAAAACAAAATCCGCATCAGGAACGCCACATACACGATTCAAATAAAACTTGTATATTTTTATCGCATCATCGTTTTGCAAAGAAGCACATAAAGTCACGAAAGGCATGGGTTTTCGCAACGGAAACACAACGAAATGGTTGACCACATTCTCACTACACCTGAATCGTTGCTGACCAAAGCGCGCCGTGACGTGTACCGACCCGATGCAACTTTTCCGATGTCGTGTTTGCGAATGCTTTGCGGCATTGAAGCGAAGCACGACGCCACAAGGGAAAGAAACTTAGGCATACAAGCATGAACGCAGTCAGGAACATGTTTTGCAACAGAACACGACTAACGCGAAATCGCCGCTTTGCTGTCTTGAGGTGAAGTGCGGCGTCGCAAAGTCAAGTCTTAGACATTAGGCCAAAAAACTTTCAAAGGGTTTCACTGAAAATTACACCTCACAACGGTTCAACTTCAGGGAGAGTAAAACACTCCCAAACACAAACAATAAGATAGTCCTCAAAGGCCACCAAAGACCTATTTTCAGCAAATAGCGACAAATCCTGCGCCACCGATGCAGGTATAAACAGGCCAAGTCATTAATTGGTAAACTTATTGCTTCCAACCGAATAGGTGAGACTAGAACGCCAGAAACTGGTTTGGAAAAAAACTTGACAGCTTTTGCACGCGTTACTTAGTGATAAATGCAATCAGATAAACTGGGTAACTGATAATAGTTTTCGTGCAGATTTTTCGATGAGGATACCGCCAAATCAGGTCATTTCCTATTTTCGCGCCTGATACACATCCAGGTTTATCAGCAAAATAATTGCTTCGCAAACAGAATTACCTCAGCTTTTAAGAAGCCCAAGCAACCATCAAATGACTACCTGTTTCATGTGGGTATGCGCGCAGCATAGCGTCTACAAAATGTCTGCCTGTAAAGAACATCGCGGTAACCCTTCAAAAAATAAGTCTTCCAATTGGCTGAAACGCACAACAAATAAGGCAGATGTCGAATACAAAAACAACAATAATTACACTATTCTATCACAAGAAACCTGCACAACGGCGAAAAAGCTGCGTGGCTACTACGTTTTATTTCGTTACCTGATACACAGCGTCCAAGAATTGCAAGAAAACTGGAGTGAATCCACTTGACTGGACGTCATTGAAGCGATTTCGGTGACTGAAGCGGTGGCCGAAGGAGAGCCACTCTTTTTGTATAAGGATCTGAAATCCCTCGATAGTTCTGCACAAACCACACTTATGTTTGCAATACAGATTTTAAACCAAAAGGCCTTGTTACCGAACGTATTTGATTTAAAATAAAAATAAAACTTAAATGGCTATGGAAACGATAAAACAGATTGACCTTTCACACGCATCAAGGTTTTGCCACGATGACATGTAACTTCTGGATCAATGTGGTGATAACACTAAGTCCTCTTGCAACATACATGGTATCGTGAAATGAAAGCATGGCCATTACGGACCGCAACGTTTCACTTAGGTAGGAGCTAATTTATTTTGCAATAGATACAATCATTTTACTAGTAACAAACAAATCGAAGCGAGTGAGGTGCTGCACAAGTACCAATTACACAATTAAAGGCCATGACTTCCTCAAATTTGCGGAGTCGTTCCCGGGATCACAATCGCTCCCATCTACAGTTCTTTTATTTCCTGGACTGCGTGGGACGCAGCACACAAAGCACCTTACCGCTGACAACAGGAAATACGAAAAAGAAAAATCCTTAACTCTCGATCCTAACCTGTAATACGGATCAAGAAGCAACTGTGCCAACGAGGTAACCTGAGGAACCGCGTCTGTACCGTCGTCGATCCCAACAAGAACCGATGCACCGAATGAGTCGATCACATCCACGACCACACCGGCACCTTGCAAGATCTGACTGACCTGAGCGAGGTAAGAGATGCTGCAAGTTCCACTCATTCACAGAGATCCATTACAGTGCACTAACAGGCTAGTAACAACAGGAAACGCAACTCGGTCAGCTAGAAATAGTCTAACGCACAGTACACAAAGGTTGGATTTCGACAAAAGGTTTTACTCAGCAGTGAGTATTGTTCTCTGCGGAATTCAATTTGATGAAATTCAAAGTTCGAAACATTTACATATTCAAAGAGCCAGAAAGTTGTACGCGGAGCAAGAGTAATCGAACCAAGGTTTAACTGAGATCTGCGTAATGTTAAGAACAAGTCCCATCCAACGTAGCAAGGCTCCACTTAAAGATGCAGCCACTAACACATGAAACTTGCACTCAGCTGACCTGCTCCAACCAGCCGCTGTCTTCAACATCTTTCAGATATCCGCCGCCGACACCTTGATGCTGTTGCTGCTGCGTTTCTTGAGTTGCAGGTGGGAGGTCGACCGGCAAGCAGGTTTTCAACAGCGACTTGAAGCTGTTGCGTATCTGCTTCGGGTCGGGAAGTTCGAGAGGCACGAAGAGAATCTTTCCTTGCTGGTCTTGCTTCATGTTCTGTGGGGCGGGCATGAGATCAATGAATGTTATCGCTGCTGAAACACTCTGTAGCTTTTGCGAATTGAAAAAACTTCGTCACAACGACACAAGGGTGAGACAGCTACATCATTACTAAAAATACATATATCCTGTGCAAGAAAATCGGATTCGTAACGAATTTGTCGAGGCTTCGAAAATACGTTCGGCACCACCGAAGCTCACGTGAAGTCCTTCCTGCCAATACCACTGAAAAAATTTAGAGAAATACTTTTTTACACCCTTGCAAGAAAGGAATTTCACATATTCTACGACGCTGTGCTCAGAAAATTACGTGATTTAACAGCAGAGCACTCTGGTAGATTCTCAAAAATGGCGAAATGTAACAAAATTCTTCCGCGTAGCACATCCGGTAGGTCAAGACACTGCTCTGAGTGAGAAGCTGACTCGAATCAGCCGGAAGAACGACAAGCCCTGGCATAGCAGAACATTCCCGCGCCAGCGCAGTGACGCACGATGGGCAAAATTTTCTACCCCTCATAGAAGCCAACTTGTCCTGAAGCGTACTTTTCCATACTTTGACGTAACGAAGAAGTGCCCGCGCACTTCAGCTCAGGAAAACTCACGACCAACCGCTTAGGGAGCCACGTTAGCCCGTAACACGGATAAGGAAGTTCTTTGATGCGAACCCGAAATTTTATCTGGAATATGATGGAGTCAGGTCATCGCATTACGCACAGCGATCTCAGGAGAGCAACGCAAGCAAGCTATCGCTAACAAATCACACAGGAACTGATTAGTAGACGTTGCCCAAAAAGTATTCGCAATTTCTACGAAACACAGACACATGACATGCATGAAATTTTCTCGGAAATTTTCAGCGTGACCGAACATGCGTTGGTGCTGGGTGCCTTTTGTATCTGCACCAGACGGGTCTTTGATCTGCCGTGCACAGCGTTGGTCAACCGTGACCTCCTGCTGAGCTTCGATTAGGTACGGAATTAAAGGACGTTTTTAAGGCGCGGTCTTTTGCACCAGTCCGTGATAGCTGCATAATCAACGAGCAAAATGCCAGCGAAAAATCGGAAAACAATACAGTTCGACACTTAGCTTCTCTTTCCACAAGCGCTTACCTTCAGGCCAGCTTTATCGCCGAATACGAAGAGTCTGGCTTGCCTGGTCATGGTGCGAGAAATGGTGGGCGATGCGACCGAGCCATTGCTGTTGGTCGCACTGTGGGGCCTTTGGCCAAGCTGGACATAACAAACAACGCAGCCAATCATAGCGGGCCCTGGCACCGATTCGCTGCTTGGTGAGAATGCGATACTTTTGTTTATATTACCTTTAAGACGCAGTCAATTACGACAGTAACAAGACCGAAAAAACACGTTTTTATTTTGTTTCGTGGGAGGATGTAAGGCAGGCCAGCGGTACTTCACTTTGATCACTCGCGAATTTCGTCAAATTCAACACGTAAGTTCGCGCGGTTGTTTCCACGTCCAAAACAAAACTCAACGCATGTGCTTTTTTCCACTGTTTTCTGGAAATGAACCACATACAGACAGAAGCAGTTGGAACGCCATTCCACACTGATGTGCAAAGCAGCCAAAAAAAGAAAAAGCAAAGCGGGCTGCAATCGAAACAAAGAAGCATAAGAGCATGTCAACGGAGCCAACGAACGTTCACATACCATGGGTGTTACTTGCATTTGTTCTGCTGCAGCTCTGCCATTCGACCTCGACATTGAACCCCACTTGCGCGACCTGGAGCCCCGGGCCGAATGCAACAAAGCGGAGCCACTTCCAGGCCTCGTCAGACCGGTCGATGGCGCTTTGAAGTTCTGGGTGCAGAAGGACCCACACAAACCACACAAAATTATTGAATAAATAATAAATGCAATAAACGTAAAACAAAAACATATGCAAATAAAATGTACACCAACAAAACCAAATAAACACCAACAAACGAAATGAAAAAATGTTCAAGACAAAAAGTCCTACTGCAACAGCTGCCGCTCTCCCAAAATATCTCTTTATCAAAAGGAAGGTCCTCAGAGCAGCACATAACCAATAAACAAAGCCAAGCTTTTGCAACAGTAAAAAAGCGCAATACCTCGTCGTCTGCGCTCGATAAGCTGGCGAGAGAATCGGGCTTGCGTAGGTTGGTCCAGGAGCGGCCGGCAGGGACCAAAGCGCTGATTGTGAGGAGGAACTTTTCTTCTTGAGATGACGAGCCTGGTGTTCCTTCATTCGACACTGCTGGAATGAAATGAAGCGAGTCACGTTCGCCGCTTCGCGACGACGAGTTGTTTGAAAGTACACACCAACTGTAGCAACTCACACATAGGTGCAGACTGGCCGTGCTTGAACAGTGAGTTGGCCGTTCGCGACCGGATGGCGCTAGATCGCAACAGCACCGCCCTCGTGCCGGGGTGCATCCACACGACGGCGGGAAAGCGTTCTTCGCGATGACTGTGAGCGAGCGACTTCACCTGGTCGTCAGTTACTTGCATAGGCACGATTACGCATGTGGGGTATCTGCGAATAAACGCAAGTGTTGATTCGGGAAGCAGATGCTTTCCAAATTTTCACACCACTTCGGGAAATTTTGCCCACGGAAAATCTATTCGTTGTTTGCAAAAGCACAATATAATTCCGGCACGAGACCGCCCAAGGCGCTTAATCCCAACAAATTAACTTCTACTGGTCCAATACCCCTGCTGGCGGATGTTGGAATGGCATGCTAGTCCAGTGGCAGCCTCTGCTGGCCGGCTTAACACCGACAACTTATGTAGTTTTAAACCTCGCCGATTTCGTTCCACATTTTCTACTGCCAAGACCTCTATTGTCCTTTTTCGACGCGAAAGGAAGACATAACCATAAACCAAAACACTAAGTCGTTGATTGAACTGCAAGTCCATGTGCCTTGGCAGCTCGTCATTCATGAACTGACCGCCAGCTTGTGTTTGCCGATTGCTGCTTTACTGCGTTACTGGCTACAAACTAGTTCGTGGGGTAGCTTCTGCCTTGTGACATAACTAGTGAAGAATGACGTGCTACGCTTGACAAACCAGTAGACTCGCAAAGCAAACACCGAAAAACATTATTTACGCAAGCTGAGAAAAAGCCAAGCCTGCCAATTCTAGTTTTCTACCTCAAACAAGGGCTCCAGGTATGTATTATGTTTCTCAGAAACCTCACAAGGTAGTTAGATGCATGTACCAGAAAGCTAACGCATCAGCGTAGAACGTAACTATTGCAGGAAATTCCTGAAAATTCCCGTTTCGTCTTCAGCATTAATTCGTTCCATAAAAATACAGTGCATCTCAGCAGCTGGACACCACGCCGTTGTTTTTATCACTCCTACCCGAATGCGTCAAAAACGTGTTAACGCACACTGCGTAAGGTGCAACATATGCATTAAAGACAACCTGTAAATATACCCCTTCGTAAGAAAAAAGAATAGTCAGCACAAAACGCGAGCAGCAAACAATACGAAAACGTTTAAATGAAGTAGACCGCAAGATTTCTTGAATGGAAACAAAACCGACTTACGTTCGGCACGCTCCAAACATGCGATTCACCCGCGAAAATCTGTACTCTTTGCTGTCAGGGTTGATCAGACCGATTCGCTTGTACTCGGCCTCGGACGCTCGCTGGACGAGACGATTGATTGTGTCTTTGTCCGACAACGTCCTCGTCATCGCTTCGTCGATAACGGGCATTCTGCAACAGCAGCAGCAGCAAAAAATTACTTAGGCACAAAACAAACTACGGCTGGACTTCAGTTGGTGTTTGAAAATGCCCGAAATGGAGTGATCTGGCATCGATGTTTGAATGGTACGTTTCATTGCACATCGGCAAACTTCGTGACGAAATTTGAGAAGCGTCAGTTACACAGGTTAGGCAGAATTGCCTTTGCCACAGTCGTGAACCGACATTTTAACTCTCTTTGTAAGCTGGTCTCGGTGACATTCTCAAGAAGTTTTCGACAATTTCACTTGAACAACCGAATTTGGAAACAAAGCTTTCACACTTGCAAAATTAAACAATTCAGCACGTTAAGGAAAATTAAGATGGAACCTATTCGGGAAGTCAATCGCGACGACAGTGCCAGCACAACATGAACATTTCTTTATCTTACACGTATCAGCGTCTTTCCTATTGCTCCTAGTGCTTGCTCACGCTGCGTTGATCACACATGGGACGCATAGCAACATTTTTGTGTTCAGTCGCCGTTGCGAGCACAGGAGCTTTGCTGCGGATGCCAAAAAAGGCAATGAAATTTACGTTCTGGACATCCTCACCATCCTGGTTGAAATGCGTGTTGTGGTCGGGGCTGGGCCAATTACATGAATACACTTTCATTACAATTTTTTTGTTTGTTAATTTTGGTGACGGCAGTTGGCGGCAGGCCGAAGCATGAATTGTGCTTCTTGCCGGGGCGGTTGAGGTGAACGCTCTTGCCCAAGGAGCGCTACGGCAATTCATTCAGTGGCTATGGATCGAACACCCAACCTTCCAGTTGAGAGGCGGACACTTTACCACTGTGCTATTGCCGCCCCACAATTACAAATACTTCGAGTTTTTCAGTTACATGACAATGATACAAAAACTCTAAATTACAATTAATTATAATTGCACGAAAGTGAGTAATTCATTACATTCATCTCAGTTACAAAACTGTAACTGATTGAAAAAAACTTTACACTGTTATATTTCAGAGCTATTAAAATTATTATTGATCCAAATCTGATCGTGATATAGCAGAGGTGGGAAACTAGTGGCCCGTCACAGCATTTCCAGTGGCCCGCGGACACATTCAGCAAAAATCTTTAAATCTGAAGTATGTGAGCTTAGATTTCTCACATTGAATTGCATGCACTGGATAAAGTGTATTTGCACAAGAATAATTATGTTAAACGATTATATGTGTACCAATGATGTTTTATTTATTTATTTTACGTTCAAGGTAGAAGGCACAGCCCTCTGCTAAACGCGGCCTTCTGAAAATGGCCCCCGAGCCAAATTAATTGCCCACCCATATGATATAGGGAAACTCTAACCAAAGATTTAACTTAGGCTTGGTAATCAGTGACGCAGCAGTGCGCTGTTTAAGCTCAAGCATTTCTTATTCAGCAAAATCAACAAATACGACTTGAATGCGCTGAACGCAAATTAACAATATATTCCTTACCGCTGAAATGATCAAAAGCAGTATATCAACCTCACGTTAAACATGCCTACCTTCCCAAGGTGGACGCATTGCCCGCTCCAGCACTCGGTGCACCAGCTGTATAATATAAGGTCTGGCTCTTGGTATCGGTCACAAGCCGTGATATTCTGTTCGCCTTGTTCAAGCCGGCTTTCCGTTTCGCCTGCTTCATGAGTATCTTCGCTCCTGCCATTCGGCTGAAAAGAGAAAGGTGTGGAAGTTAACAAACGCGCTTCGGTTACTTTCTGTAAAACTCGAAACGACCGATATAAACCAGATAAAGAATTTATAACGAAACAGTGCTAATCAGTAAAGACCATGACGCAACAAAGTGAACGTTAAACACATGGTGCGAGATCCAAATATTTGTTTCTTATCTTTACTACATTTTACCGTTTGATTTGTATCTTAAATTTCACGGTTGGTTGATTAATGTTACGCTTGTTTCTGCTTTCTTCATTTTACGCCACGTTTGATTTTTAACCAACTTTCTGATATCCCATTTTAATTGGGCCTTTTTGCTTTGGCTACGAACCGCGACTGTCGGAGACACCTTTGGCCTGCTTTTTTGACTTTGTCTACATCCTTGGCTGTTGTCTGACCCGTTTTACTTACTTGAGCGTGGAGAGAGCGAGTTTTAAATCGTGCCGTCGTGTTTTTGCAAACTGTAGCAACAGCAACCTTCGTTTGTTTAACTGACCGATGGCATTTGCGAGTTGCCAGGTCAGAACAGATTGTCAAACGAGTTGTGGTTGGGACGCAACAGACGCTTAAATCCAAAAAAGGGCGCTCGACATCACAACAGTGACAATGCGCAACTAAACTCGGACCTTTTCGGATTTGTTTTTCGCCACAGCCTCCATTATCGTCATGGTATTCCTCATCGTTGATTTTATTCCAAACGCTTAAAGAAGAAATTGTGCTCTGCTACCTTCTCTGCTCGAGTGTCACCGAACATGTGTGAGTTTGAAGGACTTCCCTTCCTTCCTCGCTAATCGCAAGAACCAACCTCGAAAATCGTATTTACGAAGGTATGTCTGAAAGTAGCGATCTCAGGAAAGAAAACAGCTCTTTATTTACCTGGAACTCGCACCCACGGACGCATTGCTCGACTCTGACATCGTTCTCTTGGCAGCGTTTTTGGTGTTTGGTGGAAAGAAACGGTTGTTGAAAGCAGCGGATATGGCGAAGCAGTGTTCGATCTTTTCAGGGTAGCGCAGAGCGTGCAGGTCGCTTTGCAAGTGTTCGCGTTCTTCTGAACTCACTTCTTCGTCAAATGCGAGAAGCATCAGCTGGAAAGTTGCTGACCGGAGCTGGATTCCATGCTGCAGTACAGATAATTACAAGAATGGACCTCTATGAAGTGTAATATTGCTGATAAGACACAGCGGAATACGATAAAGCAAGATTTTGAAGGACAAGCAATAAACAACATAAAGACAAACGCAATGAACTTTGCCGCCATAGTTTAAAAGGAATATGGATTGTTTAGTCGCTTAAGACCTTAGTAAAATGCTTGTGTTCTATAAGTTGTAGTGGACTGAGTGAATTTCGATGGACCCCGTTTTCGATAATTCTTTCCTTGTCAGACACGGGTGACAGCATTTAATGCAGAATGTCAAGTAGCAAGCTGATTATGACCTCAAAGTCTTACAGAAATGATGGAACTCGCCGAATCAAGCATAACAGCACTCCCTAGCACCGACACCATCACCGAAACTGAAATGAGACACGTTTCTCACACGAACTTTCTTTGACACGATTTTGAAAAAACGACCGGTGAAAGAATATAACAAGTTCAGCACGTAGTAACTTTGACTTGATTTGATTTTCATTCAGTATTGTTACCACGACTTTATTCATTTCGTATCGATAAGTCTGTCATCCACACAACAGCTTGAATACACATGAAGCATGCGCTTTTTACGTTTTCTCGGTGAGGAAAAAGGTTTGTCGCGTGCCTCTCGACTGGTGGGAGCTTTTCTCAGGTGGTCACGTACTTGTTCAAGTGTGGTTAACATTTCATATAAAAATAACCAAACGGACAAGCAAATATCAAATAAATTTGCTTCGACCGGACAGATTATACACGACACCAGAACAGTTGTAGACGCTAATCTGCTCACCTGCAAGTTTGGGTCAATGCCAGTAACGTGGGGCATGTCGTGTACGCTGAACAGCTTCGTTTTGAACAAGCTCGAAACAGGAAAGGAGCGAATGACTACTTGTTCCGAAGCTGAACAAAAAATAGCAAAAACATGTTCCTGTTTTGCAAGGAAGCCCTGTGCTGGGAAAAACAATTGGTTTTCAATTGGAACAAAAAGCAAATATAATGGCAGCGCACAGTAGGCATAAACGTTAATACAACACCATTTCACGCCAGCCACGTTCGTTCTACCAATCTTGTAGCAAACATGGAGCGAGAAGCGCAAACGTTATCCGTCTCAGCAGCTTTGGCTTTCGTAATCATATATGTTGTACACTTCTTAATTCGCATGAACAAGGCTTATTCTACAAAAAATACACCAAAACCGAGAAAACTGTCAGAAGGAAACGGTAACCACTAGATTGATGCTTTGAGTATGAGGGTTTGAAACTGCGGATTTCTTCGAAAGTCAGCAGTCAAAACTGATGCAAAACTTTTACAAGTTATCACTAATGTCCAGTGGTATTGATGTCTGTAATGTATGTAGATGTTTTAAACCATATGTTCAGTCTATGCTGCGTGGCTAAACGGGTCACGTGAAACGCTACCCAGTGTTTGACTGCCTCGTAGTAATAGGATTGACCTTAGCTAGGAACCCAACTGCATTGCTCAGATGTAGTTCGTTTCCATGCACATTAGAATGAACGGAGAGAGCACTGCTAAGATCAAAGGCCGTTTTTCAATCAACCACGAAAGGTTCCAAGAACGACCGGGTCTAGTTCCGGTGTTCTCACCAAGTAACAAAAGGTTAACTGCAAGCTCAGTTTATTGTGCTGATGGGCAGATAGCACTAGTATTTGCCCAACCACAAAAGTCGTGAGAGGACATTCATCGTAGTTGTTTCACACTGAAAAGGGTAAAGCGGCAGTCGTCTTCACAAGTCATCACACAAGCGGAAAGATGAATTATAATTCTGTTCGCTATAAGCAACCTGATTGCCTTGCAGTTGATACAGAGAAAAAGGAACAGTAGCTGTTCGATGGTTCATTACACTGCGTGAAATCATCCCAAACAGGCCCGCAACCAAAGGGGGAAAACCGGGCAATTGCCCCCCCCTCCCAAAATTTTCAAAAACATTTTCAAGGCGCCAATAACTTTTTTAGTTGTTAGGTGCAACAAGTTACAATCATTTTGCCCCCGCCCCCTGAAAATTTCAGCTAGTTGCGGCCCTGATCCCGAATAAACAGTGCAGCGTCGCCAAAAACAAAGCGGACTCACCGAGTGCGTCGCAAGGTATGCCGATGAAGATGACGCGGTAGCTTGTGATGAACAACGCACCCTCCGCTGGCAACAGGGTCGGGCCGCCCAAGCTCCCCCCGACCGCGGTCATTCGACCGTCAGCGGCCAGGTAAGATCGCAGGGCCCGGCCAATGACCAGCTTCTCGCCGCTGAGAAGTTTCGGCTGCAGCAGCTTTGGTTTCTTGACAGGCGGCAGTCGCTTGCTCTCTCTGCTGACGTCTTGCAAGGATTCGACCTGAAGCAAAGCGGGCATTTGCCGGGCGCTCGTTAAAATTGCCGGTCGACCAGGTCCGTAGCCAGGTTTTAACGTTTGGGGAAGGAAATAATTTTTAGGGGGCAATATTTTTATTTTTATTATGTTTCAAACTAATTTTTCTGGGCAAAACACAATTTAGGGAGACACAAAAATATTTGGGGGGCTCTGCCCCGAATGCACCCCCCCTTGGGCCTGCGATCGACCAATAGTTTGCGAATTGATGTTCATACGCAATATTTCCTTGGAACACTGAGTCATACGAAGCAAGAGAGTACAGATTGAAAGGATCATTTCTTTAGAGCGGAAGTAAACGCCACGTAATTTCAGAATCCACGACAATAGAACATCTCCACCAAAAAAAAACACAACGCACCAGATTGTCGATCGATTTTAGCCAGTGTGCACCTGATCACTACAGACAGATGAAAATCGCTCAGGTCAGTACAGAGATTTCAAAGCAGCCAAGATAACGGACCTGCATGTGAACCATGGTCGCGACTCGATCTATCAAGGCTTTGGTGTGATCGTTGCTGATGCAGGCTTCGGTGCACACGCGATCGACGAACTTGGAGATGAACTTTGACACCGCTGTCGCGATGTCACCGGAACCATCTTGGGATTCGTCAAAAGCCGACTCGCCATCCAGGAGGCTGCCCGTTTCAGAATCGGCCAAGCTGTGGAAAGAGCATGGTGTGTACTAATCCATAACCAGAGGTTTTATACCTTGGGACTGGGGAGTCCCATGAAACACGACCACTGCTGCCGCTACCTTTCACCAGTTTTAGAGAGTACAAAGCAGCAGGACTCGACCTTCACGAGCGATACACCGCCACTGCCTATTGTCTAAATAACCACGGCCAGAACTTGATCAAAGATTTTGGTCGTAGTGAAAAACATGCATATGGGCCGTGCGTGTAATATCTGATCACTTTCAGCACATGTTCTTGAAATGCAAATATCCAGACAATATTTTCTTGCTAATGAGAAAGTTAACCAAACCGAGTTATTGGACAACGTACGCATGAGAGAATAGTGCTGTAGTGCTTTTCACCGAAGAAATAAGCGTTTTTTGCGGTCGCTTTTGCCAGCAATTTAAAGGCGGCGTGTACTTTGATGTACAAGAGAATGAAAATGCATCATGTAAGAAAGAATAAAAAAAAACATACACTTGATTTTTAATACGTTAACAAAGGCTGATACAGTAGCATGCATAATAAAGACACCAATTTACACGAAAACAAATACCGTATATAGTCGCTTATTAGCCGCATCCGCAGATAAGCCGCAGCAGAAATTTTAGCCATATACCGAGAATCAAGACTAATTCACGAATAAGCCGCAGGTCAATTGACCTTTTCACCGGTGAATATCCTGCGCGATCAATCAACCACAAAATCTTGATTTTTACAGGTAAATGTAATGAAAGTCAGTTTTATTGTTCAAAACCTAAGAAATCTTCTTCGTCGGAAGAAGGAAGTTCGTCTATAAGTACGGTAGATCGTCGTAGGTGTCATCTTCATCTGTGTCATGGGTGTCATCGCGAACATCTGTCCAGAGAATATCATCTTCTGTTCCGTCAAGGCTATTGCTGATAGAAAACTTTGTCCCTTTGGGTATGTTGCGCGTATAAGCCGCAGGCAAAATACAGGCCACATTCCAGGTAAAAAAGTGCGGCTAATAAGGAGTATATACGGTAAGCGGAGTGACGACTGCCATGTAACACCGCTGCACCTTACGGTATTTATTCTTCAAACGACTTGGAGTCTTACATAAATTGACAGTAAATACTGCACTTAAATGATTAAGGCAACTTGCAAAAAGTGGAGTCGAGACACTCAACAAGAAAACGTGCATGAAACAACTGTAATTTTGAAGCTTAGCGTCTCGTTGGATGACGGTGTCACGCTTGCGTATCTCGCAGTATGCAGAGGTTTACCTGGGAATGAAACAAGAGGAGGAAATGCATTGGTAAAAACAAAAGCTGGAAGCGCTAGGTACCTGCTCGTGAACATACTGTTACTACTGCTCTCCTCTCCGACGGTGAGGCGGAGGTACCGAGTCTTGATAGTGCGCGACGAGTCCATTGGAACAAGCATGAACACCATGCGCTGTGCGTTATGCATTGCTTGACTGAACACGACGCCCTCCTCCGCGTCCGAGTCTTCCTTTTGTTGCTCAGTAGTTTTCGTTTCCCACTCTTGCAGCTGCAAAACGACTTAGAATTACGAGCGAGCAGCGGTGACAATCCATGGAACAAGCAACACAGCCATAGTTAAATCTTGCTGCGCTCCGATTTGGAGCAGATCCGTCACCATGTTGGCTTGAAGCTTTTTTGACAGGTGTTTAGTGCAATAGACAACTGAACTCCTGTTTTACGTGCTTAGATTTCTCCTTTATGAGAGCGAGAGCAATGGCGTTGGAATGTGTACATTTACAACAAGACTCCAGTCACCACATGTCCCATAAAAGCAACAGAGAACTTGTGGCTGAATCAGAGCACGGGCCAGATCTATGCAAGGTTGAGACCGGACCAAACCGCGTTAAGCCTTACCCGGTGCGCGGCAATGTCCATGCACAACTGGTTGTCACGCTTGGAAAGGTCTTCTTTTCTTTTCAGGTTGAGTGAGGTGGGAGAAGAAATCCTCGATCTCTGTGACGTAACAACAGGGAAGGATGACAAGGGTTTCGCAGGCGACGAGATGAAGCAAGCTCTACTCCATGCGACCAGCAGCAAACGCAGGGGCAACAATCAATGTGGCATTTTGCCAGAACTAATAAGTCAGTTCAACAAACGACGGCTGACTCAACAACAGTCACATTTCTACTAAATGAGGCTGTTGAACGAAACCACGACAACCAAAAATACTACGCAAAAAATGTACGAAATCAAAAGCGAGGTCCAGATCTATAAGATAAAAAATAAGACCGTTATGGGTGGAGTAGGTAAACGACAAGTGCAAAATCACGAATAAAAAGTGCAAAAATACTGCCCATATTTTAACTCAATGTTGTGCGATATTAGGACACACTATCATGAGCGTTAGTTGCAAATAATAATCAGTTTCGTCATGCCACTGAAGTCACAAAAAAGCTACTTTTATGAACGAGCGAAACTTGGTTACTGAAAAAAAAATTCATACGGCAATTATTTTAAACATATAACCGCGAACAAGTATAAAACGTCACGATCAACACCATGACTGAACTTGCAACTTTTTCCAGGGGCTAGGCCTAACTCAGACCGAAGCCTAACATTACAGCTTTATGAAGCAGACGCATCAATGCATTAAATTTACAAAGGTCAAGGAAATATATAACACCAAAAGCGCGTTAGTGTTGAGCAAGAGCGGCTTTAAATTAGGAGTGCGAGGCAAGTATTCGAATAAGCTTTGTTGTTCAAACCAATAGGAAACATTTGTTCTTTCACAACTGCACATTCAGGATAAATCTATTCGCCCGGCGATAAGCACTTGCCTTCGTCTTATTGCTCTCCAGTTGCCGAACATACAGGTTCTGAATAGCGTTTTGTATGTCATCGAAGAAGGCACTTTCCCAAAAAACCCCCGAACTCCACACCGGGTGGTCTTGCACGACCGTGTACAGGAACTGCATGACTGTCGGGCAGAGTTTCTACAATGAATCACCAAAGTTACGGCGTTCGTCCCATTTGTAAACGCAGTTATCCAAAACTGCACACTAAACGTTGCAAATTATAGAAATAGAAACATATTACCGAGCATGTCACGATTCTCTGTCATTCCGGCAATTGACGCAAATTTTAAGGCCATGTGCCACATAAATGTGCCGCGCTTTTCATTCGCCCTTGATAAATACATTTGCAGTTCACGAAGAATTTACACGAACGCAAAATTCTGCTCATGCGTATCTTCATGTTATATATACTGTACATACAGAAAACTTCCTTCAACGTGGAATCGTGCAAAAGTACGTTTAAATGGAATAACACCACAAAAACGTAACTACAGACGGTTTATCAGGCAATGTTTGCATGTCACAGCTTGCTTCGAATTAATTTGCGGTACTTTTGCCTCACCGCTTTAAAAAATGGTAATTTTTCCTTTATTAGAGACAGGTTATACTAATACACTCTGTGTAAACAAGATCTCCATGCATAATTTTGGAGAACTTGCTTGCATAGAGCGTGTAATAAAAGTCGGAATTCACAGTCACAAAATACCCGGTAGAAGGTCGTGACGACGGGTAGGAAATCAGCAGCTAATGTGTATTCATCCACCTGACCGCTGCTATCCTGTGAAGACACAAAAAACGACAAATTTCAGAGAAAAAAATGTGCAATGGGCCAATCAAACAACTTCATTTTGCACTGAAAAATAACAACGGAGTCAACGAAAGAGATTTCTTGGTTTAAAAATAACGCTTTCACGCAAGCTCCAATCATTTTTGCATCCATCCGCGAAGACTCGGCAAAAATCTGCACATGATCGAAGCTCAGAAGCCATAAGTGCTACAATCCCGATTAAAGGTGCTTGTCATTTCGTTCAGTACTACGATGGAATATACCAGCAAAAAGTTACCCATATAAACAAATTGCTTCGATACCATTTTTTCTTTTGACATACTTTCATACATGTTTTAAGTTTATCAGTTTCATAATACAGATCAAATAATCGGATGCAAACTTCACTTAAAAGCCACTTAACAGTAACCCTCCTGCTGAAAGCCCAAAGCACAAACAAGGAACCAACACCACGTAATTTCAAATACAGTAGAATTCGCCTACACGAACCGCCAATATAGACGAATAACTGTAAACCTTTCAAAAACCACGCGTTTGTTCACTGTTGAAGCGCGCATACTGTAGATAAAAGTTAGCTGATCAACACTCAGGACCCATCCTGAGAATCGCCACAACAAAAACAACTCCAGACATTAACGCACTGGATAAAAAGGGAAATCAACAGTGTTCCCACTGAAATCGAAAATACCTTTGCTCGGTGCGTTGAAAAATATGATTCGCTACCACGCTTTGTTACCCGCTAAGGGACAAAACGCTTTATGCTGTGGTGCTTAAATCTCATTTATACACAAAATATACAATCACCAGCTCCGATCCAAACCGCTGTCAATTTTTTTCTAATGTCAAATCTGTGAGTCAGTAAGTTTGTCCACGCTTAATTTAAACAAACTGGTGGAACTTATACAAAGGTTTACGCACAGAAATCAAAATATCTTTTACGAAATGATATGCGCTCCAAATCTAGCACTTAAACGTCAAAATTATGTAAGTTGAAACGTATTTCTGGTTAAACTTCAGTGTTACAGTCCATTCGCAACATCACAGGCACAAAACAAGGCATTAAAATTATTCCGATCTGGCAAGAATTTTCTTGTTTCCAGCTGGAAATAAAAACCTTCAGCTGAATATATTTCTATTTGAAAATATATTAAAATTTCTACACACCATTTCGGTTTAGCTTCCACCTTCGAGACCATAATTTCTTAACCACAGTAAAGTAGCAGGAGCTAAAATTGCAAAAATTTTACGTACTAAACTTTTTAATGCTACCTGCGGACATGAGTGTTTGGTACAAAATTTTTATAAGTCCCGCATCGTAACGGAGCAAACTCAGCCATTCCTCAATCCAACTTTCGTGCATCAACAGAAAATGTTCAACCAACCTGCAAAGCGCTGTTGACCAGTCTTTGGATGTATTCGAACTGCTGGTTGTCGAGCTGCGGATGGGTTTTCGCGTATGATTCGAGCTCGTGAGCGAGTGCGTGCCTCGCTGCTCGACTCTTCAAAGCTCGGAGAACTAACAAACAAAAGAGTGTAAGTTAATCTGGGCCATTTCTGTGCTTCCCAGTTGTCTATCTTTCACCTGGAACTTAGGGTCAGTGATGTTTATTGTACAGGGTGACCCTAAAAGATGCGTACCCATATTTTGTTCGATAAAAAACCCAGTTTTTAACGAATGTCTTTTCTGTTGCAGGACGTGATAGGTGAATCTATGGATGATCGTTTG
>JGI24021J15306_10000531_pt1 | contig 29693 bp, 19 predicted proteins | sample Ectturendosymbi1_FD_15306 | JGI IMG/M metagenome (IMG submission 15306) | reverse complement strand
CCAAGCCATTTAGTGTGGCCCTTGCCAACACTCTCATTTTTCCCCATCATGCATGAAAATCCTATTCCGACAGTTTATGTTAAAAAACGAAATTTTTCGTGTGGCCCACCTAGATGTCTGAAGTTGGTTATATGGCCCGCCGACAAAAAACGTTGCACACCCCTGATTTACATCATGCCATTCATCTACGCAAATGAAGGCGATTTTCACGAAACAAAAATTAAGTGTGTTAGATTGGTCTGGAAACTCGCCAGATTTTAAACCCGTTGTGAATGTGCGGTCAATAACAAAGTCCCGGTTAAAAAATTGCGATGCACCACCTCGAGAAGTTAACAGAGGCCAATATTCGAATTTGATATGGGGACAGCAAATAAAAAAAATCTGTCAAACACAGGTAGAATCCAAGGCAAAGCGAATAAAGAAATTCTTTTACTATTACTGTATTGGGTTTATGGGATTATTAAATTTTCTTTGCTAGTGAGAATTGCTATAGCCTACTATCGATGTAATATTTTATGTATAGTTGGGAAATTCGTGAAGCAACTTGTGTCATGTGCATTCTTTGAGATCAGCCAGACACCCTTTGAAATTAACTAATAACATTGGTAAATGGTAATAATGTAAAAAAATTAAATGAAGCATATCATTTTTAGTCACAGTACTGAAAAGATAATGAAGCTCATAATCAGATGATTAATAACTTGTAAGGGGGCCGAAAACGTGTTTCGCACTAGCACAATATTTTCCTCTCTTTTCCTCTTTCCTCCCTGACAGCCGGTATCTGGTACTAGAGAGGGTGGGAAGGTATTTGTCTTTAGAACCAGAGTTCAATATGTTGAAGAGCTGTTTGTCATAAAAGTATTACATGGAGGATAGTAATAATCATTTCAAAACTACTCATTTTAGGAGTTTGTTGATCAACAGTCTGTACAGGTCTTAAGACTTACTCATTCGATGCAAACAACATGGGAATGTAAATTCAAAATTTCGCGTTGTCAGATTGAATGCAATGAGGATGTTGCTTTTCAACCGTTTTTGCAATTCTCCAATATAAACAGCTCATCCATTGCTAAAGTTAAATAGAATCATACGTTATTCTTCATTACTGCTTTTAAAATTGCCTGCTGTATGCCAGACTCTCCCTTAAAAAAGGAGCTAGATCGGAAATAGAGACTGTGCTTTCTTTACCATCCGGTAAACGCACAACAGAATAAGTGGGATTCCCTTCCACAAGCTCCACTGGATTGCAAAAGGGATCGCCCTTACTTCGCACTTGTCGACGCACCAACACAGTCCCGGGCGTCAACAGCCATGAAGGTAGCGCCATACCATTCATGGATCTCCGATGAAAACGAAACAATCTCTGGTGGGGGTTTTCATTAGTAAACAGACACACGAGTGATCGGACGGCGTGAAGAGCCTCGACCAACATCTCCCATCTATCCTCGGGAAGACCACGTCCGTGCAACAACAATTGAATGGTTCGCCAAGTGGTTTGGTTGACCAGTTCGCACTGGCTGTTTCCAGTAGGGTGGTAGGCGGTAGACGTACTGAAAAAAATGCCGCGAGCGGAGAGGTAAGTCCGCGTCTCCTGACTGACAAACGGTGAACCCCCCCTTTAATAGATCAAAATAATCTGGTTGGCTGGACCAGGATCTATCAAAGATTTAGGAAAGTTATGAATTTTATTCATACCGTGTTCTAAAATATCCCGTTGTGGGTTATGTAAAAAAATGCCCTTAACTTCACAGCAGACAGCAGCATACTCAATATGATAACTGGCAGCATCTACTTGAATTAGCAGATGTTGAAATCATCATCTTAATTTGTATACAGAGCGATTGTAATTCTTAGTTTACCAACGGCAAAATATTAACGATTTCTCAATGAATTTTAAAATTTACACTTTCACAAAACACAACTGCATGCACGCATTTAATTATACAATTAACATGATCACAATTGAGATTCTACTGTGATAACTCTCAAATGCCGTCACCTTAATTGTAATATCCTAAGATCCATCTTATTCACGTATTTTTAGCCTTAGTGTGGTAATGCATTTCCTTAAATAACTTCCTATTACCATTTAATTGAGTCGTCGTAACTTCGTTTTTTCGTCACGAACAACCTGTTGTTGTTTTAAAAGGTTGATGTTTCCAACTAGTCCCTCCCTTTAACCGACGTACCAGGGCATAGACCAGTGCAACAAACATCTGTGTTAGTGTGTGTCAGTAAGGTGTTGTGTGGTTGAAAGCCTCGCAAACTCTGAATTTTCATCTCAGATTTCCTCCTATTTATGGACCAAGTTTAGAGTTCATTATTTATTATCTTCACTTGTTTTTAACCCCTGATTGGTCAACAACGTCATGGCTCGCATACAGGTTTTCGCATTATCACTCTTAATTGTGTCTGACACCTGACGCATGTCTCGTTTTTAAGTCATCTTTTCTTTATTTATTTCGGCGGTTTGCGCGAACTGCTTTGTCATGTTTTCGCCATGTCTGAATTTTTTCTTTATCTTTGTCGGCGGTTTGCGCAAAGTGCGAGGTCACAGTTTCCCTACGTCAGAGATCTTTCTTTACTTATGTTGGCGATTTGCGCAAAATGCTGCATCACATTGCTCAGCACTTTTCATATATTTTACGGTCAAAAGACCACGTTTATCACTGCAATCAATCATAAATCATCGCATGAGTAAAGATACAATACAATAAAATGCATTTTCACTACATTATTGCTTACAAAAATTGGCAGAAATCACATTTTCAATCATTTGGTAATTTTAATTGAATTGCTTCGTTTACTAAATCATCAATTTTTTATACAAAATATCTTCATTAAAACTGTTTAAAACATCAGCACATTCAACGCTAGCTTTTGTTTTAAAGACAGATAAAGTTTTTAAACTAATCATTCTTAATTTCCCCCCTGTGGAATATATAATTTTACTTGTTAAATCACTTAGTCAACAAAGTATTGCTTATTGCGGCACTCCACTCTGCCTTTAGTCAACAATTCGCAGCGTCAACATACGTTACGCTTCATTACACTTTAACGTTCGATTGACACTTTAAAGGGTACTTTTCATCAACGATCAATGCAGCTCGTTATTAACCACAACTAAGGTTTTTCTGATATAGTACATTATTTAAATTCACTTGTACGCAATACCAGGTGTATATTACTTCGATTACGATGCATTTTTCACATCGTTACGGTAACATATGATTTTACAGTAGTTCACACTTTAAGGAAAATTCAACCAAGGTTGGGATTGGGAAAGACTTCCGTTTTCAACAATCACTTTCTCGCACAGGTTGCTTCCAGATTGTCATAGCGTGTGGCACTGCTTTTACCGTTTCACCAATTGCTGCAACACGTAGCACACTTCTATTTATCTCATCTATAGTCAGTGTTCTGTAGTTTACATCGGGAAGCCAGCAATGTAATGCCATTTCATCAGCTTTCGGCACTTCCCAAAGACGCGTAACATATACAGATCTGTTGCGGTTGACCACTTTTAACCCTTATGTCGTTGCAAATTCTTCTATTCGCATACGTACATCATATGACTGGCCGTTAATACTATTGCAGCCGATCCATTTAAATACAATTTGTACAGCTTCTTCGTTACCCATGACAGCCAAAGGCTTATCATATGCTTCAAATTTCTCTTGACCGCAATATTACGGTAACTTTTTTATGCTTTGCTTGTCCCGATGTCTTGCCGTCAAGACAAGCATTTACTCCAGACTTGTTTTTGGTTCCATATTTTTGTTAAACTAAAGTCTGCAAATATAATTAAGGTTTATGGATCATTTTCACTTATCCATTCCCAACTCCAGATACAGCAATCATCAGTAGTCACTTTCGCTGTGATTTTTAGCGTTGCTTCATTACTTTTAATAGGCATATTTGCAGTTGCTTGGCTTTGTTCTGGATTTTCACATAATTTAATTAAATCTTGTAACCAATTTATTATCTCTTCAAAGTTTTTTTGAATGTTGTTCTTGCTCCCGAAATTCAATTACTTTCCCATATAGGTTGCATTTTCCCGAATACATTAAACACGTAGCAATATACATTACTCAACTCACTAGACACACTATAACTTTTTGCAAAACAGTACTATAGTACACAATTAATACACAATACATTTTGTTATTGACTATTTCAATCCAATCTCCTGATTGACTGTTTACAAAGGTTATTTCTTTAATGTTGGTTTACTGCTACTTTCACCATTTTCTAAACTAGCCATGTTATGGTCAGACTGACCCACAACACCCCGATCGCTGTGAACGCAGCTAGGGAAACTAAAGACGCAAAACAGAAATGACAGACAAGCAATTACAGCACTCGACTTCATATTCTTACATGGAAAAACAAAAGGAAAACGGAGTATTCATCTACTGCAACCAGAAGGTATGGTAACGCTCCCCTCACCGGACCTTTGAAATCGAGGCTTAAGCGGTCCCACTGTCGTAAAGCCTTTCTCAAAATCTGAAGAGGCAGCTTAAAAAAAACGCTGTTTAATTTCAGCGCAGGTTTGGCGTGATCGACAGACGGTTTTCTTCTTCTCGCTGGAGCAAGGCAAATTACTTTGTCGTAAAAAGTGGTAAAGTCGAGCGAAACCAGGTTGGCCGAGTGATTTGTACAATTGGCGAAGAGGTATAAAAGGTGCAAGGGCACACGAACGAGATAATGCATCTGGTACAAAGTTATAGACACCGGGTTTATGGCGGATGTCATGATGCAGTTGACTCAGTTCCAAACGCCACGAAAGAACTTTAGCGTTTTTAATTTTACCTCGGTTCGTTTGCGAGAACATGAACGAGACAGCTTCCTGATCAGTAACAATTGTGAAATAGCGTTCTTAAGGAAAATGCAGCCATTTCTGTACTGCCTCAATTACAGCAGTGGCTTCCTTCTCAACAACGGAATGCCGCAGAGAGTGTTTGCGACATACACGCAACAGACGGCTATCTTGTGACAAAACAGCAGCCAACGCAAAGTCAGACGCATCCGTCTTGACTTCGAAGAGTACGCCGTCCTGAAGAGCCGAGACTAGCGTTACATAGACCGTTTTTCAACGTTTTGAATACACTCACAGCTTCGTTGCTGAGAGGAAAGGCATTGCAGAGCAAGAGGGGACCTGTTTCTTGGAGAGGTTAGGTATCTATTTGGCATGATATGAAACCAGACCAGACACTCGCTTCAGCTCTTTTGCACAAGTCGGCTGAGGTAGGTCTGTAGAGCTTGCATATGTTTACATTAGGGTATGGCTTGATTTGTTTGTAGGCTACCACGTAGCCAAGCTTCTCCAGTTCAGCTACGCGCAATTTTGATTTTTCTTCATTAATAGTTAAATTACACTCAGCAGCGACGTCAAGGAAGCATTTTAAATTTCTGTCATGCTCAAGAGTTTCGCCAGTAACAGTCAAGTCGTGAAGATGCTTAAATTTGTCTACGAGCGCTGGAAGGCAGAAACGTCGTTGGTAACACCAAATGGCAAGCGTTCGTACTGAAAAAGCTGACCATCAGCTTCTAAGGCGGTGTAGTGCCGTTCTTCAGCTAACAGAGGCACTTGGTAATACGCCAATCGAAGGTCAGCAGAGCTAAAGTACTTGTCTCGCGCTATTCGGTTAACCAAGTCCTCTATGAAGCGGGTAAGCGTCCAGCAAATTAATGCGGTTAATAGTAACAGAATACTCTATGACCAATCTTTTCTTTTCACCTTGTTTCACAACAAGAACTTGAGTTCTCCAAGGGCACCTGGCTGGTGCGATAATATCTGCATCCAGTAGTCGCTGCACTTCAGATCTGATGAACTTCGTATCTTCAGAGCTATGTCGTCGAGAGGGAGCAGCGATGGGCTACCATCAGGGTGAAGGAATTCAAATAACCGTAGAGGTTCCAAATCAGCAGCAGCGACAGCTGTGCGACTAGCATCAGGGGATTCGGCTGAGGTAGCTATCGTTAAAGTCTCTTTTTGTCCATTCATCATGAACGTAACGGAGGAATGCTGTCTAAGAAACGTTTGACCAACTATGACATCAGCACCAAGGTTCTTCAGGACTCTGAAATTAGATGACGGGTACGTGCGGTCAAGAGATTTAAATCCGCCGTGATCTTTCCAAGGGTTTCAACGGAAATCTCCGACGAAGCCATACCGATTGAAGACCTGTCGCTGTCCACAGGTATGTTTAATCGATCGTGAATATCAAGGGTCGACGAAGTTTTCAGACGCGCCAGAGTCATTGAGAACCTGTACGGGCGGGTCATTCAACGGCCCAGGTACGACGGCAGATCCTAAACTCGATGGAGCAGAAGCAAGGAAATGTCGGTGCACATGCGGAACAGGCGCAGTGATAGTAGTCGAAGCAACATCATTTGATGAACCTTTAGATCGACACCAGCGAAATGACTCCATTTTCCACAAATATGACAGGAGGCATAGTGAGCAGGACACAACGATCGGTTTCGGTGAGTGTCTAGACCACAGAAACACGATTCAACTGGAGAAGATGATCGCCTCGTAGAGGTGGCAGCCCCAGAATTTTTAGCATTTGAGTCTTGATGTCATCATGGACAACAGTTGATGAGGGTCAAGGGGAACCATGCCGCTAGAGTAGCAATGAGCTCTGTGACGGTTGTCAGGTAATTCAAAAGCTTGGTTCAAAGACAGTTCTTCCTTTTCAAGTCAACGTTGACGAATTGCAGAAGAAGCGAGTCCATTTATGGAGGCGTCACAAGTGCGTTCCTCGCGATACATGTCAGCAGTCATATTAGAAAAAGCAAAGTCTTTAGCAAGGCCTATAAGTACGTGTACGAACTCTGAAATCGACTCACCACCACCTTGACGACGGCTTACTAACAAATACCGAGCATAGACATTATTCTTCTCTTTTTGACATGGAGAGCTTTCAGAATTTGAACGATCATGTCATAAGACTCTGCTTCTTAAACGTGAAGGTAGACAGCAGGAAAAAGACAGTTAATAATAATACGCTTTATATTGACTACAGGATCGCCGTCTCTTTGTAGTTCTTGCAGAATAGCGATGAAATCTTCGACTGTTCACAACCAGACGTTAAACACGCTGGCAGCATCAGGCTGTTCAGTTTCACTTTGTAGCTCGCGAGGACGAAGTAACAGCTTATCTATTTTAACGTTATGTTGATTAAATTGTGACGCAAGAACCTGCTAGGCGACACTAGTACGTTAGGCTTTACTCAATATAAGATCGCGGTTACCCTCTGCAGAAACAAAGAGCAGCGTCAAGAACACGTAATAGCAACGCCAACAGGGCGGCCCGCTCAACACACGCCATGAAATACAAACGCCAACTGCCACTTGCTGACGTGGCAGCAATAAACGCTCCGCGATAAAGACATTAAGGCGGCGAGGCAGCAACGCACGAATCTCCAGATAAAGCATATCATTTTTAGTCATAGTATTGAAAAGATAATGAACCTCTTAATATCAGTTTTGATTCATAATTTTTAAGGGGGGCAAAACTGGTCTCGCTTCAGCACAATATTTTCCTCATTCCTCCCTGACAGCCGGTGTCTGGTACTAGAGAGGGTGGGAAGGTATTCGTCTTCAGAACCACTGTTCAATATATTGAAGAGCTTTTTGTCATAAAAGCAGGAATATAGTTAGCCCATTTTTGTTACATGGCGAAAACTAGGTTTTATTCGTTATGATCATATTCAAAACTACTCATTTTAAGAGTTTGTTGATCAACAGTCTGTACAGGTCTTAAGACTTACTCATTCGATGCAAACAACATGGGAATATAAATTCAAAATTTCGCGTTGTCAGATAGAATACAATGAGGAAGTTGCTTTTCAACCGTTTTTGCTATTCTCCAATATAAACAGCTCATCCATTGCTAAAGTTGAATAGAACCATACGTTGTTCTTCATTGCTGCTTTTGAATTGCCTACTGTATGCCAGACTCTCCGCTAAAACAGTGCGAATTTTGGTTTGTCGCCAAACTTCAATGATTTCCTGAACGCAATTAACGTAACCGGTACATGCGTCAGAAACAAACTGTGATAAATATTAAGCGGATAGAAAAACATTCCCATGTGAATGTGACTTCACGACGTGGTTTTTGACCTGTTTCTTTATGATCGAAAAGCAGATATGACCTCTGTACGCCACTGCGCTGTGTGCTAGCTGGGGCAACTGGACACCAGACCTCTGCACGCCACTGCTCTGTGGGCTAGCTGGGCAAGTGGACACCAGACCCCTGCGCACCACTGTTCTGTGGGCTAGCTGGGCAAGTGGACTTAGCAATTTGTAATGACGCCTGAGGAATAAAGGTGGCCGACATCACATTTTCAGGCTCCGACTCCGCTCTTATTCCAAAATTTTCAACTCGGGCCCGATGTTTTCTCAAATTAGAGAATTTGACACAGTGGCGTAGGCAGAAAATTTTCATGGGGCTGGGTTCATTCAGTGGCTTATGGTGGTCATTTGTATTTGGAGTGCGCTCTTTTTGACGTCATAATTTGAAGTCAAATTCAATTTTCCAAACCAACATTTGGAGAAGTTTGTTGACATAATATGCATGCTCTTCTACGACACGCATTCCCCTTATTTTATGTGTCATTGCACTGAATATAAACTATCAACGCTCCAAGTTAAGATATCGGAGGAAAATAAACTCAACGATACGACACTGCAGTTCATAACTGCAAAAATATCAGGCTGCGCGTTAAAACAGGGGAGTAAAACACACTCACCAATACGTCAGAAACTACTGCAAAATCAGGCTGCGCTAATATCTCGTCGAATACGAGCAGTCAAGCATAGAAAATGTGGGGCTGGACTGTCTGCCGCACAACCCGGTTTGCAAGATTGAATCTTGCTCAACTACACAAGAATTGAGAATGCGCGTGGAGTACGCAAGAATACCTTCGATTTTTGTTATGTATAGAAGTCCAAAAGTTTTCTTTTTTCCCTGCTAAAACATTATCAAATGCCTGAATGCTTCTATGTTAAGAACTGCTATTTTTGAGCTCGTGCAACAGTTCTATCATGCTACAAAATTTGGTAATGCAGCCAATGCGTTTAGCGCTTGCGGTGATCAGCCATAGCAGACAAAATAAAGACAATTTTTTTCGGATAAAGTGAACTATCGCGGAACACAATCTAAAACCTACGTATTGAANGAAAGGTCCGCAAAAAGTGGTGAGATGGTTTCTGGATACAGACGACAACCCAGATTCCCACCAAAACGTAACTATTACTTTTTGTCCAATTTACGTATGTAATGGTCACACAAGTGCCACTACAAGAAATTCGACTTAGTCCAAGGGGACAGCACCAGAGGAAAGTACCTGGTGGAAAGTCGAAACTCAAAACGTCTCGATCAGAAGTGACGAGGGAAGCGCTTCTTTGGTCAAATCGGTTAAGGCGCAGATAGCGATCAATTGGCTTTGATCACTTCCTCGGTAGGAAGTTCGAACGGCAAGCGGAGCCAGACCGGGAATGTTCCGCTTCACGTGCAATGTTTCTTGAATTTTGCATACAAATTCATTCCGTGGCATTTGCATTAATCCGGCAAATTGAAAAGCAAAAAGTATGCGAAAGCAATTAATCTCCTTTGCGCAGGTGATCAAGTTTTTGTAAAATATTAAGTTCTAAGAGGGGTTAACCCCAACCCCCCCTTGCGTAGGCCCTTGATCTGACTCCTGATCAACCTCCGCAAACCATCAGCGGAAACCGAAACTCGGCAATGTTTGCAATGCAATGACATAGACCACGCAGACTCCGGCTGCTGTCGAAAAAATGTAACTCCGGCTCCTGGTCCGAAATAAACTCGGTATTCTCCTGGAGTGGGTTCCAGGCCCGTGGCCACTTCTGCTGAGGAGAAGGTGAGTTATAGAGTTGCTGTGGTTAAATTCAATGTTAAAAACAGAGAAGTATCTGGATTTCGCCGGGAAAAAAATTAGTTGTCTGAATTGAAAAATACTACGAAATTTAACCCAAATGTTCACTTGGTTCCAAGCTTCTTTTCTTCAAGTTGTTTCAAATTTCAGCAGATGTTCGAAACCTGGTATCTCATTTCACCACCTGACTACACTGTTGCTGAAGATGTCAATGTCTGGTGAATAAACTTTTCCCATATTTTTTCCACAAATACAAATTACATTATGCCGCCTTTAGCAGCGCGTCTTACACCCAATCCCATTTGTTAGTAATTTGATTGTTATGCAGTCTCAATTTGCTACGCAAAAAGTTTCGTGAAACATTTATTATTTTTGCTGCGCAAAACGGTTGTTAACGTTTTCTAGTAGAGGCAACTTGTACGTAACAAAATTAAATGGTATTATTAAAGGGGTTCACCGCTTTCTGAAGCGGTTGGGAACCACAAATATACTGCTTCAAACTGTAACGGGCATAATCGTTCATTTGACAAAACAGATAACAATACATCTCATTAGGTGAGACATACTTCCATGACTGTCAGAAAAACAGAGTATCGTGCATGCAAATATGACATTTACTATATCAGGGTTTTTTGAAGGAAAATGTTAGGAACCCGGTATGGACCTGTAGGGACCCGATTTCTCTGATTTTAGGGACCAGATTTTCTCTGATTCCATGGACCCGAATCGGGTCCCTGGAACACCTTTAAAAACCCTGAGTCCATATTATTATATTTTTTTATTTCGCAGCTTTCCTTGTAATATTATTTTTTAGCAGCATTCTGATTCTGACTGTTCGTCATTCCACGTTGCTACGGCTGGTATGCATGAAGTACGAGTATATGCAAATAAACAAAATTAATTACTAATTGATTTTTCTCATCAGAACCTTTGAAATCCAATACTTATCTGCGCGACAGATCACTGAGAAAGCTTATTTTAATGTTGCTAAATAAGACAGATTTTAAAACAGCATGAAACATCACTGCTTCAATTTTTGTATCAAAACTATCGCCCGCAACACCATTGCTTTATTTACACACGTCTGAGGTGCACTTATTGTGGAAACAACGCAAAGCACGAATAACTAATAATCTCATCAAAGAAAGCCTGCACACCGTGAGGGGAAGTGCACGATGGTTGCGAAACTTCCAATGGCAACAAATGCAGCAATTATTCAAAGCAAGACAACAAATCACGCATAGTAAGCATACCACTTGCTAAAATTACAGCCCACTTTAACTAACTTTCACAAGTTAAGCTAAAATATTATTTCTGAACTAGGTCGAACATTTGTTTTGACCTGTTCATTACTATCTTTTCAAATAATATTGAAAGTAAAATGCTTGCAGGCGTTGGATACATGATTATAGAAAAAGGATACAAAACGAAATCAAGCAAGACATGATGAAATATCAGGAAGTTACTCAGAAGTTACGAAATTGTCGATTTTCCGAAGATGAGGAGATATTGAAACGAGCAGATTTAATTGGTCTTACAACCACAGGAGCAGCAAAATATCGCAATCTCATTCAAAACCTTTCAGTAAGTAATTTCTTGCAGGTTGATTGTTGAAGCTTATTTCAAAGCCAAGCAAATCAGTCACAAGCAGTTATCTGTCGAAGTCGCTGAAAAGTGATTAAGACTATTTCGACAATCAAAAATTCCATTTTACAGCAGTTATTGTACTAAAACTATACTGCAGTATCTGGTGCTTTTTTCGCTAAAGAGACGCAAAAATAATAAGTATCTTACTACCTAGAAACATCGGGGTCAGAAGGAATTTTTTCCATGGGGCCAACAGTGGTGGGAATTTTAGTTTATCCACTCGAAACTGAGAGAACAACCTTTTCTGCTAAAAATTAATAGGAAAATGGTGAAATTCAAAATCCAAGGTGAACCCAAGGCTCTTCCCCGTTCCTACGCCCATGCCCAGAAGTGGCTGTACAGACCTTTTCTGCTTGTTTCTGTAGGTTCGAATCGTTATAGTTGAAGAAGCGGCTGAGGTGCTGGAAGCGCATGTTGTAACTTCGATGCCCCAAACAACCCAGCATCTGATTCTAATCGGTGATCATCAGCAGCTGAAACCTTCACCTACAGTCTATGAGCTTGCCAAATATTTTCATTTAGACGTATCTTTGTTTGAAAGAATGGTAAGTTTACAGTATCTTAACTTTTAAGCAAAAGCCCTCTTATCTCTACAGTTCTGTCAGCGCAGGGCAGGCCTTAGCAAGTGCGGGGCCCGATTGGAAGAACATTTGTGGGCAGGGCCGGCACTCAGCCGATTGGACCGATTGCTTCCAATCGGGCCCCGTGCTAAAGGTGTCCCGCGCTACACAAGCTTACACTTCAGTCAAAGCTGCTTTTGTGGTGCCGGCCCGAGGTCTATGGTATTTCTTAAGCGTGGGGTCCGTTACCCACGAGAATAAAAATGAACAGCGCTGTTTTAACGTCATTAATCATCATAATTCGTACTTTAATCGTAACAATGGTCATTGTTTTCGGTAATGTATAGCTTAGTTTTTCCATAACAGCTACAGAGAGGGTTTAAGTTTTGAGGCTGTTTTCTGTTTCATTTATGAGAGTTTCGTATTTGGCTGGTCACGTTTGAATAATTGCTGTTTCAGTCTTATTCAGTTTCCCTTTGGTAGAGATCTGATGAGACAACCTGATATTGGCAAAATTGTTTGAAATAAACGTAGTTTCACTTATGCGAACTGAATGACTATTACTTGTGTGCAAAAAACAAAGGGTCCTTGTAAAGTAACACAACAGAAAATCTCTTTAACGAACGTCAACAAGCCATTTTGCAAAGTAACAAAAGTGACAGTTAGTGAAGTAAGCCTCATGATGTTGTGGGGAAAGTTGCATCATGAAGTACCAGAGACGAACGGATTTATGTTTTTCAAATTTTGAATCCGATCCAACAGTTTTATTTCAATTTCAATCCAAATCCGAATATTTGGATTGGATATTTGACACTTCAAAGACTTTATCACTATTGCAATAAGAATTTCAGTAAAAGCGAGTAAGATGTCAAACCAGACAGATTAACAGGCATACAACACAAGCGGCTCATTAGCACTAGGCTGCACACATTTAAATAATGATGAAACATGGTAAATGTTACGAGGTATACGTTCTACTGTACAGTACGCATAACAATCATGAGTCATTAAAAAGACTGGGTCAATAAGAGTCACATCAATTCCATAACTTTAATGCAAGGTGCCGACGCAATTTGGAAATAAATTTCCAGACCTTTTCCAGACATTTCCGGAATTTTTCCCAGGTTTAACATTTCCGTATGACCTACCCGCAGGGCTGCGGAGTCGAAGTCGTAAGGAGTCGGAGTCGGATTCCTCACAGCACTAGGAGTTGGAGTCGGATATTCTTGTCCGACTCCGGACGCCCAGTTGGATCATTTTTTATATCACATTCCTAAATTGCACAAAGAAATGGCAAAATTTATTTTGAATTTTTTGTTCAATCAGAGATTTCTGGCTTTGTACCACGATTTCCATTGATTTTAACAGCCAAATCTCATTCCCTTTATATTAAGGAGTCGGAGTCGGAAATTTTGGAAAGGTCGGGGTCGGAAGTTTTGGAAACTCGGAGTCGGGAGTTGGAGTCGGGTATTTTACCTCCGACTCCGCAACCCTGCTACCCAGGTCAAATACAGGCACTGCAATATTTAACACGTTATAAACAAAATTATATCAACCTTGAATAAACTATTAATCAAATGTATGTCAAAAGATCAAGTCTGCAAAATTAATTTCTTTTTCCACACCTAACAGACCAAAACATTTCTTCCAGACTTCTTCAGACTGGAAAATGACAATTTTTCCATACCTTTCAAGATTGCGTAGGAACCCTGTTGATGACACGGTGCATAAGAGAGCAGAGTTGTATCACGGGTCGTAGTCAAAGCTCATGATTTAATGAAACACGATGTACAATGCCGACTCATGTGAGAAAATAAACTGAACCAAACTTAACACATCAAATACAGCAATCTGTCGTCCTGAAACTGAACCGAAAGTTGCTAAGAAGTTGAAAACAAAATTGTCAAATCCAATCTAAATCAGGTGAAGTAGCAATTAGAAAATCGAATCCAAATCCATCGAAATACTAGAATGCTGCAGGATTTAAATCCAAGTCCATGTTCATCTCTGTGAAGTAATACCGAAACAAGAAATATGGTATCAATTTCACACAGATCGCTGTCGTAGTTTCTGAGATGCAGCCCACCGAATTGGACGCTGCAAAATGTCTGGAAAGGTTCAAAGGTGGAATGACTTTCGTGGAAGTTTTGGATGCTAATAGAATATTTGCCTGTTTTTAAATTTCTAAAAATAAGTTTATAGTAATTGGTAAACATGCAATCACTTTATATATTCCTTCGTGTTGAAAAAGAAACAAAAATTTACTTTTCCAGGATAAGGAAATCCTGCTCTAATTGCTCTAAAAAGCGGTTTGTGCTTTCGTAACGGGTTTCACTGTAAACATTATTTGTTAGAGTCGAATTTAGGTTATTTATTAACAATATGTTGTTTCTGTAACTAGGTTAAATACACTGAGTCAAAGATTAAGAGACATGGCCGAAAATATTCAGTTGCAGTCAAAAGAGGGCAAAAGGTAAGGCAAAAATGGCCTAAGCAGAAAAAGCGATAAGTGCGTTGGACAATTATTTTAACAGAAAAAGCTCTAGAAGAGCTACACCACAGTGAAAATGGCGATAACGTAAGCCTCCAGCCCGATGATGTTACGCCACATAGTCAAACATCCTCTCAGTAATTTGTGGACTCATTGGGTGACACGGTGTTGGTCGCAGAAGTCTGCTGAAGAGGTTAAACTCCTTAGCTTGGCATCGGCCCTTCGGGGCTCGTTCTTTCACACCACCGACTTCTATCATTATAACTTGATGCCCACCTCAAAAATTTCTTCACACGCCACTGAGTTGGACCTCGCAAATTTCGTGCTCGCAAATTTTTAAAATTTCGTGCTCGCAAGCCTCATCAGATGCACCGGCTGACGAGCTTCCTTTTTTGTCAGATTCAACATTTTCGAAATGATTTATCTCACGTCCCGGACATAAACTTTTACTTTGATTACCTGGCACATCATCAGGCTGTCTGCACGTTGTCGCCATCTTCACTGTGGTACGGCTATTCTAGATTTTTTTCTGCATTTTCTGAGGTAGTTCTGTTAAAATATTGTCCCAAACTCTAAAGCACCTATATTTTGTTCTGCTGCGGCAATTTTTGCTTCAACTTCAACCATCTCTCGACTGCAAATTAAATATATTCGGGCGATGTCTCTTGCTTTTCGACTCGTGGTATTTAGCTTAGTTACATAAACAACATATTCTAGAAGCAAAGCTGAGCCCAAATTCGACTGTTAAAACCAAAAAACAAAACACAATATAACACCTGCCTATCATTATCTACTTTACATTTAGATAATGGTTACAGTGAAATCCACTTAATAGAGCAACGGTTAAGAGGACAAACCGCTTGCGAGATCGGGTTTTCAATATAACCGAAAAGATAAGAAATGTCGTTCTCTTCTGACACGAAGGAAATATATAATTTTAGATTTCCCAATAACTACAAATCTACTTTTTAGAATTTTTTCAAAACAGGTAAGTACTGTGTTAGCCTGAAAAGCTTCCATGAAGGTAATCCCACCTATGCACCTTTTTTTGCAACTTCTAATTTGTTAGGCCTATATCTCAGAAACTACGACGCCAATCTGTGTGAGACTGATGTCATAATCTTTGTTTCGGTGGAACTTCATGACGCAACATTGTCCACAAGAACATCATGAGGCTCATCACTTCCCGCATACGTAACTATCACTCTTGTTGCTTTACAAGTGGCTTTCCTGTTAATATGCGTTAACGAAATTTTCTCTTACAAGGCAAAGAACCGTAATTTTTCGCACACCTGTCATTCAATTCTCATAAATAAAACTAGGCTTATTTCAGAGGTTGTCGCCATTCTCAGGTTGCCTCAGATCTGTACGAGAGGGAAATTGGATAAGACCGATTTAAACATCACACGTTTGCAATTACGAACTAAGATTAACCTTCAGAAGACGAGCAGCAGTGACTGTTGAAACAACAATAACTATCGAACCGTATTTTGCAGTAAGTATTGAAACTTGATCTGCCAAATACAAAAACGCTTATAACCACAACAGAAAACGGCTTCAAAAGTTAGGCCCTCTCCGCGCTAATTTGCTGCTATTGAAAAAGCTAGGCAACACAACCAAAAAACAACAAGCAGTTTCGACTGAAAGAACAAGTTTTCGTAATCTATTAGGCGTAGCGCGGCCCCCTTTGGCGAGGGGCCCGATGGGAAGCAATCGGCTGAAGGCCGGCCCTGTCCGTCAGTACATCTTTTAAAATATTGCGTTTAAAATGTTTGGAAAGCAGTAGCATTTTTGCTAATTTTCTTGGTCTTATATAAAACTTCAACATTAAATATACCAATCCTTTTATATTCAGAAATTTTGAAAATCATACGCTGCGCGCATGTACTTACAGTATCTTTTAATGTTGTTTCGAAAGTCAGAACAATTTAACTGCAAAACGACTCTTTAACAAAATGAATGTTCAAAACTAATTGTCTGAATTTTGAACAGATATGATCTACTGCGTCAACATCGCGTACGCATGTTTTAGTCATTAGATGGAAACTTCAGCGAAATATGACGTTCTCAGTCGTATTGTTGAAGTCTTTGCTCTTTTGATGATTCAGCTGATGCATCAGTTTTTGTTCACAAAATATCATATCACCTGGGTCAAATCAAATTGAAAATGCCTTATCAACCTTGTTCGTCATGCCCTGTGACGTGCATTTTCTTATCGGTATGAAGTTTATTTTCTTGTGTGGTGCAGATAAAGAATGGAATCCCCTTCACAAAGCTAAAAGTGCAACATCGGATGCGACCTTGCATGGCTGACTTACTTCGATTAAGTATTTACAAGGATTTGGAAGATCACGCAAGCGTTCAGAATTACGAAAACATGGTTGGCGTGGAGAAAAACATGTACTTCATTAACCACACAGAACCGGAAGATGAAGATTTGGATGGGAAGAGCAAAGTAAGTGCGGCGATTCTCTTGTCTTGAAGATTATCTTCGAGCTCAACGAAGGAAATAGGAGTGAAAGGAAAAAATTAGTTATCACAACCTGACATTTCACGTGTAGATGCAGTNTCCGCTATCACAACCAAGAGTGCCAAAACCATTGAGAACAAACAAGATCAGATACCACAATGTGTTGATACTTATGATCATTCTATAAACCTGTCTGGTACAAAATTTGATTTGTAAGGTGGTCCGACGCACCTGCTTCGCTATACTTTTTGTTTATTTTGAAACTTTTTTGAATGAATTTTATAGCATGCAAATGGATTTACATGAATTCTGTCACATTTTCCTCAGGAAGAGATCTAATCGTTTTGTGCAAAACCTTATTTTTGTGTAGCAAGCATCCTTATTAACTATTCAAAACCTGAATGAATGGAAGCCGTGGGTTACCAAAAACCAAGCAACCAATACAAAACTGATTAAGTGATGCAGATTGCAGAAAGAAATGGCGATGCAGTATGCTTGTGCCCAACAAACCCACTCTCTTCTAACTGTACAACTGATTATGGCGTACATTTCGCTCTGAATAAAAGCACTGTTTTCTTTAATTTTGTCTGAGGTCATGCTAGTAATATTGCTAAAGCTGAAAGACCCACACTGTCACTTGCATGCTACACTTTGGAGCTTCGACACCTGCTCCACTCTGGACTCACCGGTCCCCCTGATGAGACGCAGCGGCGGCTTCAATCGAGATATACATTTGTGCCGCAGGAACTGCTTGATTCTACAGATAGCAAGGCTGGGCACTGGGTTAACGTAATGTGGATCAATCAGCCCTTGGTCTAGTGGTAAGTGCGTCCGCCTCAGTACTGGTAGGTCGAGAGTTCGATTCTAGGCCGGGTCTTACCATTTTGGTATTGTAGCCTTCTTAACGTATTGGTAAGCAGAAGAGCTGCACGGAACACATCCAGAGCACGAAATAAACAGACTCAAATGAAAGAAGACATCGCAAAAACTCAGTATTGGCGCTACAAGACCATTGTAGTTATACTTATAATGCGCCATCAACAAACCACCATCCGAAAATGAAGGAGATTTGGGAAATCCACTCTAGACTCCGTGAATCCAGACTCCAACCCTGCTGGAATGCCTCCCCCCAAGCCCAGCTTGGGTAAGGATCAATCTCCTTCGCACTGATGTTGACCTATTTCTTGCTTTAACATGCAAACTTGGGTTCTGGCTGGGGTGACCCGAAGACTGTCTTCTTGATGGGACATATGTTGCAGCGGTTTTAGATGGTGACAAACAAAACTGGTTGGTCAGTGCATGATCCGAAGTGGCTGTGTGGTATGAGAAACACGACAAAATTGACTTTCGCTTTGAGCGGAAATGGTAAAGTTAATTTTTTCTTTTTGCTAATACTCCTGCATGGATCGGAAAGCACTACCTTTTTGCTCTAAAACACTCAAAAAGTCTTAGTTTTGTGATTCAAGCTTGAAACAAAAAAAATTATTGATGTACATGTTTCAAAGTCTAACGGGAAGAAGACGCTTGCATAATGTTTACAAGATTATGAAATCGCGGTGTCTTTTTTCAAACACAAGTGTATGTCATGTTCAACATCCATCCTGTTTCGACACTTTGTTTCCAGTAAACTCATTGCACTAAATCCTGATTCACAAAGCCAAGTGGGAGCAAATGCAATTAGATGTTGATTGACATACTTTGATAAGGTCGGATAACTTGAATTCANAGAAGCCAAATGTTTATATTTCAAATGTTTTGTTTTTTTTTCTTCCAACGTTTCAAATTTTTTAAGAACAGGTTCTCTCACTCCAGGACTCACTAACAACAGGTTCCCTCATTATCACAGTCTCCAGAGGCAAACCATGCTGGTTGGCCCGATATAAGCGCAAAGGTTGATCTCTGTGTTGCCAACTGGTACAGTCTAGCAAGGAAATTATTGATTTCAGTTATTTTCTCAAATTTTAGTCTTTTTTCACAATTAGAAGTTAGCAACAGGTCAATGAGAGGTTTGCTAAAATCAATTACAAGTAAAAGATGTTCATGAGGGAAAATTGAGAACCCTTGGCTTAAGCCAACAACTCTGGAAAAGAATTCCACGAACAGGTTCTTGCGAACCGGTCGAATCCCATCACTGGATTTGCTACTTCCACAGTTATATCTACAAAGTCTATTTCAACGCGGAGATGTTGTTCAGGCAGATTCGTGATTGCAAATGGATCGATTATTATCTAATCAGTACGTTTGTGGACGTCGGAATGTCACCATTATAGTGATCAAAATTTTTAATAAGCTACTCAGTAAGTGCAGTTATGGTTTCGTTGACATCTAATTTTTGTCGACAATATAGTTTTTAAGGAAGTAAACACGTCTTATCTAGATTCACGTAATTTTTCCACAAATTGAGTTTTTTGATGGTAAGCGATGATTTCTGCAGTGAGTGCGGTCAATCACTGTAAAACCAGGACCTCGCATACATCAATCCAGCCCGTTCAGAGAGTCAAATACATCAGCTAGGTAAACAACATTTGCAATAACAATTCCTGACAAAAATTTCCAGCTAAGGACACATGTTTGTGCTTGTTTGCGAAGACAACAATCTTTTTCTCGTTGCTCATAATCAAGTTTCAGGCCACGACCGCGTGGCTGAGTTATCAGCATCCATCTCCTCACACAAAAAAGTAAACAACCTCTGGTAAGCGGCTTGCTTTGATAAAGATTACATATTTGTAATAGAATTCAGTGCGTTATGTTCCTCCTCTGATAAGATTTTTATTTCTAGCGCTTCTGTGTGGAGAAAACTATGCGTCCACTTTGCCTTGGGCACCTTGTGCCTGTCTTGGACTAGTTTTACTATTCATGCTTTTATGGCAGTAGACCTACATGCTGCTCCACTATGGGTGCAAATCCCAGCATAGTTCCCTAGGAATTGAATATTTGCTGAAGAAGTGGTTACTGGCATTGAAAAATACCTTCACCTTTAGTATGCATCTACTGTAAACAATTTGTAAATCACTCTCAGGTCTAAGCAACAAAATCATTCCAGCGCCGTTTCAACTATTTAAAAAAATTCAAGCTCAAGCCTAAGGCAAACGAACCTGCACAAAAACAGTTCTTCGGACAACTGGCGTAGGATGGGGCATGGTCTTATTCTAACTTTATTATATTGTCTGTTAACGTAGGTGTGCAGCCAACATCTACAGACAGTATCAGTTTGACTGACAAGTGGTCTTGCGGCTTCATAACTAGTCCATACTGTTACTGCTGTATGAAGACGTTGCTTACAAAATACACACCCATGAAAGCGAGAAGAGTATATAGTATGATCTACGCCCTGGGTGCGTTGTCTGCTGATTCTTCGAAGTATCAGAATGCTAAAGACTAACTTGGCAGCAGTTCAAAAACCTTACAAAGACAAGCTAATCCATTGCTTTAACAAGTTATACGTAGTGTGCAATGCACAAACCAGAGCACCAGAAACATCAATAGCTTATCCATTGATGTAATATACCAAAACTGAGTGATGCCATATCTGTCAGAACGTGCCCGAGTTGTGTTATGTTGACTTCAGGGACTACGTTACATCGCATGCGTGTAAATTGTGCTACGTGTGATGAAATGGAAGGTTTACACTCGGAGCTTTATCCATGTTTGAGAAAAACAAGTGACAACAAAAAATAATAATGGAATCCCAGTGGGGCAACCAGAGGTTTGAGCCAGGAAGGAAAACTTAGATGAAGGGGGCCCACTAGCCACCTTAGCGGGCCTTGTAGTCTACGCACTTTTTCTGAGAATCTTGCTTTAGTCTTTTGCGTCTCTTCACCTGTAAGCTTTTGCTTGCAATTTGCTGGACTGAAGATGCGTCATTGACGCAAAATCATTTTCCTAGCAAAACAATTTGCATTCAGATTCGGATGTGTCACCCTTGTGGTGTCTTGTTACTAAAGTGATAGTGAATTCGGATGTGGATGTCTATACTAAAACCTGAAATCACCGGAAAACACACCACAAACGTACAAAAACGACAATCTACTGAAAACCAAAAGAATAGTAAATACCGAAATGTAAGTTAAGTGGGGGCCCGGTTTTCACATTTAGCTTGACAGTGGGTGGGCGGTTCCCACCCGGTTTCAGTTACGCCACTGATGGAGCCCCATTTGGTGTAGCGAACCATAGTTCGGGAAACATTGTGTTAGGGGCTGGTATCCCGTTTTTGATGACATGAGCTCAGATATCAAGAAGTGTAAATCAAGGAAAAACTTACAAGTTTTTAAGAATTGTAGCATCAGGCAACCTGTAATGTAACAGTTGAATCATATCAACTTTAGCTTCATGGTTTTAGCTTGTGCAGTGTATCACAATGCATTTTCTGCACTAAAACAGCATGATGTGCCACTGGGTGTAGTATGCATTTTTATTGGATTCCCTACCAGGCTGCCCACGTGCCTTAACTTCGGCTCTTTTTTATTGATTTGCATTCTTGCAAATCAGTTGTGATAGACATCAACTTCATCTTTTGTACCAGCACATCCGCCTGGATACTGTAAGCTAAAGCAACTAAATCTACTGGTATTCGACAGCATGGAGGTCAGTTATCCACTTGAAGTTACTCTTAATATAGGATTAGAAACTGCAGTATCTGCAATAACCAAAGAGGTTTTGAACTGAAAAAAAACAAGTAAAACGGGTACTCAATTTAAGAGGAAAATATCGGCGGGTGTAGAACAAAAGCTGTTATCCAAATTGAACAATAGTTATTGCACCTTCTTGACAAAGGATTTGGCGGAATTTTTATTGCTGTCGTTTTCATTTTCTGCTATACTTTCAATATTAAGAGTAGAGTAAAATCATATAATTTAATAACTATGCATGTGTGCCAAACAATTTCCTTCTTGTCAAGTTCAAATTACCTGATAAGCTATGCTGTAAAAATTTATTAAGTACGTCTGGCAAAGTTTAAAAAATGCTTAATCTTTTTCAGGCAAACCAACACGAAGCTGACCTCATGCTACGTTTCTGCGACTATCTACTGCAGCAAGATTACCACGCTCATCAAATAACAATTCTGGCTGCGTACTCGGGTATGGTGTTTGGCAGTTGTAGGCTATTCCTGTTTGACAGCACTAGAACAAATAATAACATAACGTGCCTAAGGTATGATTCAATTATTTCAAGAAATGGGGTTTGTGTAAAAATACAAACAAACTCAAAACTTTGACACCACCAAAACATTAAAGCTATGAAACTTACTTGCGTAGGTCAATTGATTGCAATGAGGAAGGCTATGAAAAACAAGTTGTGCCATCGGGTGAAAGTGACAGTAGTGGATAATTACCAAGGAGAGGAGAACGACATCATTCTTTTGTCCTTGGTTCGCAGCAATAAAGAAGTATGTTCGCGTTTGGAACTTGATAACTTGCTTATAATAGCAGCTTTGTAGTCTTAACTTGTTTTGTTTCAGGGCAGCATAGGATTTTTGAGAATAGAAAACAGAGTGTGTGTGGCACTTTCAAGAGCTAAGAAAGGGTTCTACTGCATCGGAAACTTTGAGGTGAGAAATTGGAAACCGAACTAGGTGTTTGTATATTAGGTTGAAAGATACAAGCGAATCAAGTTTTTTGATTTAAGTGTTTTGCTTGTTTTATTGCCATTATATCTATAGAATCAAAATTACCGGTCCCTTTCTTCTCCATTAAAAAAATGCAATGTTTGCCATGATTGTCAAAAGTTCCGTTTCTGCTCCAAAATAAAGCTATAAAACTAATACGACCAACTAAGCAGATATCTCTGAAAGAATCCTTCCAGCACTTAAACATATTATGTCTTCCCAAATTTTATACCTTATCAGTAGGCAAATTTGTGCTCTCTTATTACAAGAAATTGCTTCCCAACCATTTTGATGAATATTTTATTCCAATCAGCTCAATTCATTCTTACCCCACAAGATTACCTACTTCTGGCAACATGTTTTTTCCTAGAGTTAACTCTTCTTCAGAAAAAATTACCCTTACATTTGTTGGCCCAAAAGTGTGGTCTCCAACACCAGACTGTATTAAGTCTTCTACCACTTTCACCTTTAAATGAAAACTTAAGAAACCTCTCCTCCATGCAAAAGATGCATAATTACATACTTTAGCAACATTTCACTTATCAAGAACTAAACGCTGAGAGTTTCGGAAATTTGATTAATATAATACTATCTGTTTTTTATGTACCGTTTGTTTCTCATTCGTTCCTGTGCACATCCCATTTTTTCAACATGAAAATATAATCCATAACCTTTTGTTTTGTTTTGTCTTGCTTTTAAACTTCATCGAGTTTTTTACTTTTTTATATTTTGTTTAAATATTTTTTGACCACATCAAATTTTCTCAATTAAATTTGACCCACTACTTTCTGTGCATAGGCATGCTCTCTTCGTCTGTAAATTGATTTCACCGTGTTCTATGTTTGTTTGTTTGTATTGTATTTGAATTCCAATTATTATTTTTTTAACATAAAATCTGACAAACGGAGCTGGTTGACTAGATGACCGCCATGGCCCTTCATCAACCCATGTGACACAGTGACACTCGTATTTACATTAATCAGTTATTGTGCCATTGCGTTTTCATTTATTCTGAATTCCACTGACCATTGCTTTCCTTATTGCGCGATGGCTCTCAGTATCGTTTCTGTTATAGCTCAGTCATACGAAACGACAATAAACTTGAAACTTGAGCTTGACATGCGTTGTACGGAGTCAGCATAGAGCGTTTCGTTTCTACTTACTCCGCAACCTGTGACATGTAATTGTAACATGTAACCAACGTCTTACAGATTAACACCGCATTTTATCGAAGAACAAAGTTTTCAATCGTTAAACCGTTCTCGATTAGTGCTAAGATGAATAATGTTTGAAATTGCCTTGATTGCTTCAAAAATAATTTTATGTAAAAAATTATGTAATAAAATTTTTCTTGAAGAAATCAAGCTTGCATACATACTTTTGCACAGAAATGTTAGCGATATATTTCTCTGATTAGTGCATGCAAATTTCTAATTTCGTAGAAAGGAAGCACAGAGGATGTCTTTGCGTCCTTTAAAAATATATTTCTACAAAAATGAAGGCAGACAAAGAACAGACAATCTCTGTTTGATGTTACATGAAACGTATTGAGAATGAAGGGCTCGGTTGGTATCTGTCAAAAGAAAAGTCTTGAGTAGGGCCATTTAAAGTCATGAAGGTCATACTTTTTCTGCGTACCAGGAAGATATAAAACGAATTTCAAAACAAAAATCGCAACCCTGCGAAGTCTACAACAAAAGTGTGAAGTCATAAAAAGTCGTCTTTACCATGTTAGGTTATAAAATAAGAAAACCATTAAAACAATCTCAATATATGAGCTGAAACTACTACATGGCTAGGTCTAAGTTGCATCTTGCAAACTGAACCCACTTGGGCACCCTGCGAATGTTGGCAAACACATAGGAGAAAGAAGATTTTTGGATGAAATGTAATGCACTGACTAAAATGTGCATATTCTTGCTGCCCCAAAGAAATAAATCAATGCCCATGCATGTTTTCAATTCATTTCAAACAAAACTACTGTAGTTGCTTTGCTCATGCTTCGAGCTGTTTACTTAGTAGGGCATCAACAAACCATGAGACTGCCATCTCTCACGCCTATTTTCGGCTGTAATGCTTCTTTGTACAGTAGTTGTATGTTCTAGCTCAGTCATTTTTCTGATCATGCAAAGTCATATTTTCTGAAAAATAAAGTCAAATTATCACGTTTTTATGTCATAAATATGGCGCTAGTAATGAGTCTTCGAGCTTAAGGTCTTAGCCAGGCCGATGTCACTGTTTTCCTCGAGTTCAGAAAAGAGTTGATGCAGTAGTTCAGTAAATGTTTTAGCATCTTAAGTATTTCACCATTGACTTCTTGACCAGGAAAACCTTTGCTATAGCAAAGATTTTAATCACGGGGATTGACGATGCCACAAGTGCAATTATGCAGATAATGGTGTTTTCGTACCTTAATGAATCCTAAGTCCATGAATTGATTGCTCCAAAAACGCACTAGACAAAGTAAACAATTAGTATAATGAATGTTGATACCTGCCGTTAAAACAAGAATCTTCCATCTATGCTACCACAGTATCTCTGAAAACCAGAACTTTAGGCATTGAGCGATCTCTGGCGTCAAGATATAGGACGTGGAAAACTTATGTCGTACGCATGAGATCAGCGGAGTTCCAGACTCATTGCCGTCTGTTGTCAGTAAGCAACATAAATTATTTTTCTGCGTTTCAGCTGCTGCAAGAACAAAGTGATCTCTGGAGAAACCTTATAACAAAAATGAAACAAGAAGGGCTTTATGGTTCCAGCTTACCACTGATGTGCAACAACCACCCTGAGCATAAAGTGAACGTTACAAAAACAGAAGACTTTGAAAAACTTCCTGAAGGTATAGGATGAGAGCAGATCACATACTCGCGGTGTTGTATTTCCTCTTCAATCTTTTTTCCCTAAAATGAATGTTTTTAATGATTATCAGCAGCAAAATAATATAAGTTTGCTTTCGTATGATTTTCTTAACTGCCGGTTGGGGCAAATTATTACAGTACGGCTAATTTAAATCAGAAACTAACTGGAGCCCCACAACGTTTTGACTAGCTGACATTATTCAAATTGTTTCAGTTAGGCTCCAATTAGAAACGGGGCTGCAAGATACAAGCTCAAATGTTCGCTATTTAATCAAATTTAGGTCCAATGAAACGTTTCATTCGAACTGTGATTCAAAGTTTCACAACCTTCGTTGTTACCTTTTCAATGACACATTTGATTCGAGTTGTTCAGTTTGAAGCATAAAGCGTACATACGTTTTTAGGCGGTTGCGGCAAACCATGTGAATATAGGCTACCGTGCGGACATGTATGCATGCGATCATGTCATTCTGAAGACCCGGAACACAAGCGCTACAAATGCATGAAGCCATGCCTGCGAAGATGCACAACTTTTACTGAAGATTCTTCTCCACAACATGCGTTTGATAAGCTACAAGGTATCAATTCTGCGGCAAGCCCCGAATATTCCTCTGATGAAAATTTTCAAATCATTTCAAGCAAAATTTTAGAAGAAGCAGGCCAAGACCCTGGAAACTCACATGCAGAGTCAGCTTGCCCTGAAAAGCGCCGTAAGATATCGCACGACGTTCTGGAACCGGAAGTAGGTGATGATCAATCGGGAACGGTAGCGAATGAAGATACAGATCGAACCCATGAATGTGGCATTGGTGATGTTCTGAGCGCTTCCTCGCCCAACGCTACCGACAGGATCACGGAAGGGTTTTCAGACGACACTGAAAAAGATTCAAAACCCTCATCGCACTTGAACCAGAAGGATGTCGAGGGTCCACAGCCCGGCATTCAACAGAGCATTGAACTGGAAACTGAAGATTGCAGTAATGATGCACCTCGTGAAAGTGTTGATCAGTTGGGCAGAAATAAACACTCAGGTCACCCGTGTTCGAAACTGTGTTACGAAGATTGTGGGAAATGTACCGTTGAAGTCCAAAAAGTAAGNGCAACAACAGGCCCANCTGATGTAGTATGAGTAGTCACTGATCTTTTAATTGACAACTCTTTCATAAAGTTTGGCAACAAAAACTAGTGAAATCTCGTTTTATTTGATTTTTCTGGTGATGTTTCAAAGCTTGCCAATGAAATGTGCAATAATCAATGTTTGTCATTTCAAACTACCATTGACCTGTTGATAATCATTAACTTCAAGTTCATATTTCTTCCACCAGGTCATTCCAAAATGTGGTCATTTGCAAAGTGTTCGGTGTTACATGAATCCAGAAGATTATAAATGCAGGATGACGTGCATCAAGCTTCTCCCTTGCAAGCACGCTTGTAAAAGAAATTGTGGCCAATCGTGCACAGCTGCATGCATCGAATTAGTCACAGGTACCACGTTGTGCTCTGATGTAAACTTATGCTTCATTGAAGAATAGCCCGCAATGCCAAGCGTTGAAGCTCAGTAATGCATGCGAGGGGTCTTAACACTGTTAACAATAGCAAACAAAATGGTTTTATGTGGATTCTTAACAAATAATGTAGATTCAGTGAAAATATTTTGCGTAAGTTTTTATCTGAGAAGAGTAGTTTTAAATAACAAGGGCTTTATAGTGCTCTCTGTCGTTTGAACTAATGTTTATTCTAACATTCGTCGGACTGCGTGGTCACAATATTACCTTTGCGTTTGAAATTGTGGGAGCCTTTTTGGCGAATTTGTAGACACCTCAAGTTTCATGACATCTCTGCAGTTTAAGTATGATTATATGAAAAACAAATTCAGAAAAAATATTCAGACGTTCAAAGAGATGTAAGTCGACCTTTTTACATCCATCAGAGGCAGCATAGGCAAATTTCACTTCAATTCTGCGTGTGGGAATAACGCAGAAAATGCAAGATAAAAATTTAGAATGCCAAACCCTTTAAGACCAAATTTTGGAAAAATAACAAAATTAGATTTTTAACGAAAAGTTTGTTTTTTTGCCATAACTTTTGAACCACAAAGATAGATGGCCAATCAGGAGCTCTAAGGACTCGGACTATCGCCTATTTTTTAGTAAAACTTGAGTCAAAAAATTGGCTCTTGGAGTTTGCGCCCAGGGTAAACCGACCTCAATTATAACGTCACCAACAAAGAACCCAAAATCCAAAACTTCCATTTTTTAAATCCGAACTAGAAGACTTTCCGCATCTTCCCAGAGTTTGAACAGCTCTCTAGCTCGATCGGCTAGCGAGTTATGTTGGTGCAAAGTGACGCAAAAAAGTGGCGCACGCGGGTCTTCACAGTGTTTTAAAAGCTTTAGGATTTCTGTAAGCTTTCGAAAAATCAGCCGACTGGGCTCTGCTTTCATCTTTTTGCGATGATTCAAACCTGCACAGATCTGCACTCAAGTAACTATTCTCCACCTATGAGATAAGCAAGAAATCTTTCGGCAAATTTTAAAAAATGTTATCTCATCTCCAAAGGGATGAGGGAGTTTTTAAGGGAGGAAAGCGTTCGCCTTGAAAAATGGTTCACTCCCCGTGTTTTAAGAACAGCCTTAACCTGAGTGTTTCGTGCAAATTAGATTTAAAATTTCACAGAATCTTGCTGAAGGTTTTCCTTGAAAGTTAATGAACATCAAAGAAATGTTTGTACAGTTTTCAGCCAGTTCTAAATTTGTAAATATATTACTGGTGGTGCTTTTTTTACTGGATCTTTATTACAAAATAGCTATGTCCGGAATTATTGGCTCAACAACATTTACTTCTCAGCAGTGGCGGCTCGTGACTGTGATTCGTGGGGGTGTTGCAACTCCACCCAACAAAGATTTTTTATAAGGACTTGAAAGCACCAGGTTTTTCACAGCGGTGCGGAATATTATGACGTGGTACATCTCTCTTTCTACAGAGCAGTTGTGAGATTTCCCTATATTGTTATATTGCATGGAAATGCCATGAGGTGAATTAGCTGCTGTGGCACTGGTACTTTTAAAGTTCTGAGCGCACATTAGCCCGACGCAAGTAACAGCTCGTTGTTTGCTGATCCACTGAAGTCTGCCCTTATCTCACACGCATAACATTCCCTTCACGGTCATGCAATGAAAAAGAACGATTGTTTTGCACCACGGTAGTGGTCTTAAAAACATCAAATTTTACCAACTGTAATTGTCCCAGTCGCACTGAATGAATATATCGAGAACAGAAACACTTGTAGGTGATCATATCGCACATCCTTACTACAGAAATGAGTGCCTTATTACCAGGGATGTAGTGCTAAGAAAAAATGTGTTGGAACCCACCCAAAAAATAGCCATTTCCAATCAGCTTCAACCTTATTTTGAAGCAAAAGGTGAAAAAGGTGTGGGAACGTTCCCACGCGTTCCCGCCNCACTACACCCTTGCTTATCACTTNAGACAAGAAATTGTTATTCCTGGAAATACTTAAAACAAATGTTTGACGTCATTCACTAATGGAACAATGTTGCGATCGATTGCCATTTCTGCGAAATGATTTTCAAAGATTAAGTGCAAGTAGTCATAGTTTAAGACTTACTGAAACAGTGGGTGTTACTACATGCTTTGCAATTAAATCGTGGGACAAACATAAGTTTGATGTTAAGGGTATTTTGCAGACTTGACATTTGTACTCAAGCACGAATTTGAGCTTGACTTTCAAAACCAGTTTCAATTCTGACGCAATTCAAAACTCTATACCTACTCCAAAATGATTTTCTGCGGTGTTCCTGACCTGAGGCTGACAAAGCGTCAATCAAGCATGTGTTCAAGGCGCATTCTGGAAGACTACCCATACACTCTCTACCAATCCACCCAAAAATCCAAAATAACTTCCCATGGCAAATCCAGACCAACACCGCATGCAACATCACCTCAGGGAAAATTTTCAACGTCTTCTAGTATTAAAACCAGTATGCACGGTAGAAATCGCAACCTACAAATGAGGTACAAACAAGGGCGGATCCAGGGGGGCGATTGGGGCGATCGCCCTACTGAAACCTACGAAAGTAACGTTTTTCACCATGATTTTGTACAATTCGGAAAACAGCATTGGCGATGTG
>JGI24021J15306_10000529_pt1 | contig 29714 bp, 18 predicted proteins | sample Ectturendosymbi1_FD_15306 | JGI IMG/M metagenome (IMG submission 15306) | reverse complement strand
TGTAATCGATTACGATTACATTTCATTTTTGGTCAATTCAATCGATTACGATTACTCAAAAAACTGTAATCGATTACGATTGACGATTACGATTACCCCATCTCTGTGCATGACTAGTTTCAACTGGTAAGATACGTAATGTAAGTTTAATATTTGCTGTGATTTCCAAGTATCCTGAGCACCTACTTGTGTAGTTTCCCTTCAAAACCTTTGCCTCAGGTCTCCAACTCCTGGATCCACCAATGCACTCAACATCAAATATGCACGGCCAACTTAAGAAAAATCAGTGGGAGATAAGCCTTTTGAATGGAATTTTGCAGCAAAGATCCACAGCCTGAATTTTCAAGCAGGCGGAAAATATAAAGAAGAGCAGCTGCAGAACCGGGTGCTGACTTACCGCACCTATGTAATATTAATCGTTGGTTTTCGGTGACCGTTTTTCAGTTTCGCTCTCTAGTGTAACAGTTAGACTCCAGTAAAACACTTAAACTAGATTTGAGGCAAGCTATGATTTTCACAAGTTTGTCAAGGACCTATTCATAACTGTGAAAAGCTAATGAGTGTGAACTAAGGAAAAATTCAGCCTTGAATTCGTCTTTTTCGATGTTTACATTATTTTCCGCACAAGAAAAAGAAATTTCACATATAATGCAATCTTACTTATCTGAAATTCTACTTGGCCTCCAGCAGTCCCATCAACACAAGATTTTTTTTGCAACTGGGTATAACGAGCAGATGCTTGACAAGCATCCATCAAACCATTTGCAACTATAGTTACGCATGTCATGTGATGTGTGTTTGCAAGAATAACACCTCGGTCGAGACGCACATAAAAATGGATCGGTTTTATGCCATACAAGGCAACTAAATGGGCGATAGAGACTTTTGAAAAGCTAAATGAAATAACCACTGCGAAGTAAAGAAAAAATAAGCATGACCTCGATGCACATTACCCTCTTAAGTTTTGCGTTGATGCTTGACAATTTTATTTGTCTGCAAAGCTTGGACGATTTTATTGCACGAAATCATGGTGGTGCAGCAAGTATCGTCCTAACCTGATTCTATCAGAAAAGCCAAACCAACAACAAGAGGAAAGAATAAAGCAGCTTTAATGTTTTAGCCATGCATAAGACGAAAAACTCTAATAAGGTTGATTATTTGCACATCATTCCAGTAACGAACTGAGCTACCTTTGCGAAAGGTGAGAACCAGTTTACGTGATGAAGGATGCGATTAAAAAAGCTCCAAGGGTTCCAAGAACTTTCTTCTAGATTTCATCTCCTTTTGTAATCATATCACACCTCCACTTAACAAGGAGTTAAGACTTTTTGCTTTTTCTCGCTCGCATTCCATTTCCGACAATTTATCGCAAAGATGTATCATAAGAAAACATGAGCTATTTCGCTTTTTATGCATGCCACCTAACACTTTGTGCTTGCTACCTAACACTTCATGCGTGCTATACCCAACACTTCATGCGTGCTGCACAACACTCACGGGTTTACACTGGTGCGCTATGTCGAATAACTGACTCTCCAAGGCTGTTTGTTTAAGGTTTTGTATAAGAAACCATTAACGCTTTTACTCTTTCAAAAACTGAGCAGTCCGCCAGAACTAATGACGGACATTTTGACATTTCACGAAACGCAAAGAGAAATCTTGTTTAAAGGAAAGCGTGTAACAATTCAATGCTACTTAAATAAAAATCTGCAAACGAAACGTCAACCTATCCGCACTGTCGTCACTGAAATGATATCCGAAAACTTAATCAAAGGTTTTCTATTACAGATTTTCTATTTAGTCAAAAGCTTTCTCAAAGGTCATGCTCAAAGGACTTCTATTGCGTTCTTTATGCTCACGAGCACTGTCATCATTATGATCAATATCTGCTGACCAGATTGGAACCCACTGGTTGTTGTTAGTATACCCCGTTCAGCGCACTTACCTCGTTTACTGGGCCACACAAAAAATCGATCTCTATTAAACCGCGTCTTGTCTACGCGAGAATACGTGGTGCTCGTTGCTGAGAGAGCTGTACGGTTTTTATTTTCTCTGGGCTGTTACAACGTACCGAGATTTCCAGTACCTGTACATATTATATATCCCACTGACACCGTGCATTGCGTTGTATGGCTTGACCTGGGTGGATTGCGTTATATTCTGGTTGTTTATCAAAACCTGCTACTGCTTGGGATTCCTTTCAAATTTTCTTTGAGCATTGCACTGAGAAAATAAAAACAAAATAAAATCCGCGCTTCTTCTTCCTTGCAACTTCTTCAGCCTTCATTTTTAAACACGACTGAAGCTTTTATCCGTGATCGCTACAAACAAGTGACTTTTAAAGATTGATAACAGCATCAACTTCGCCTCAACATGAAAACAAGAAAAGTCCTGCGTTGCTTAAACTGTTCACAGACTCACAGACATGGCCATGAAGTCTTATTCCTGTGACGGTCGGAGTCAAACGAAGTAAAGCAATTTGCCAGTGCGTAATAGGTGTAACTTGAAATGTTTGTGACACCCAACTTGCACTTACAGCAGTATGCTCCTACACATGAGTGCCTCATAAAAGCATTGCAATTTTGCAGTTCAACTGAACACGGAAGTAAGCGCGATTCGGAGTAATCTTATATACCGAAGCTTCCCGTAACTGCTACTACACATAATTCTTTTCATAATTAAGGTATTTTCATCACGTTGGTTGCGCTTGGACAGCTTGGACGCTTTCACACGGTAACAGAAATACAATCAACATGTAACATCAATATCCTAAGGACCACCACCTCCATGTGAGAACGTTTACGCAACTGCTATGAAGTACTTTTGCAATAAAAGATCGAAGCTCTCCGCTGCTGCAGGAAAAAAAAACTCAAAGAAAGTAATAAAACTGTTATGCTTGTTCGTCGAACTCGCTTATTACAGTATGCCTGCTCTTTAGCTTCGACACAGCAAGTTTCCGAAAACAGTCTAAGAAGTGTTAGAAAGCTGAGGCTGCGTTTGGGGTCTAATAATTTCTTTCCTAAACCAACCAGCAGGGTTTTACTATAAGAAAAATTATGGCAACAAGTTTTTAATGCTAAGATGCCACTAAATTCCTTTAAACTTAGCTTCTCCATTTTTGCAATGTGGTTTCGTCTTGTTATGCTTAACCTAACGAACTGAAAACACAATGAGATTTTATGTTTAACAACTTATGAAACAATTTGCAAATCTCTAGAAAACCAGGCCTTTTACCTTAAAGCTAACTTACCTATTCGAAAATCTATATGATTCTGTTAAAAAGAAACCAAACACTCCGTGGCTGAAGTATTTTCTAAGTTTCCTAATCCTTCTCTCTGTCAGTTGTGTTCACCTCATTGATCTGCAACAGAAGCTCGTCTCGCCAAAGCAATGTCAGAACATGTATCGAAAACAATAGCTTCTCACCGCGCGTTTAGTCATCATCTGCCTGCGGAAGCTGTTTATATTAATTTGAAACAGGAGACGGCATGTGTGATGAAACAGCAAAGCTGCCTCTTATCGTCACCGCGCACGAACCTCCGATTCGTCTGACCCGGAACATGGAACGGACTATCACGTGGGAACTCTGTGATTTGTGTAATGGCCACGCGCTGATCTCACAGTTAATGCAATTTTAGAAGTTGGTTTCACCTGCACTTGCCAGGAACAGCTAAGGGTTTCTTTGAAAATATGCGAAGGTCCTGCAATTCTACTCAAAAATGCTTGATTTTTAAGTACAGCGCACATCGTTTGAGTTCTGAAGAATGTAGGATATCCTATTGGCCTGGTAGAATTTATAATCTACATAAGCTTTAATTAGATGACAATTTTCTTACAAAACACGCTAATCACCCTTGCCTAACACCCTTAATAAATCTCAATCCTAAGATCTCCTGGCCAATCTAAGCATTGAACTAGAGATGAGCATTTCGATTCGTTTATAGCGGACACTTTGTGATCTTTTCTAAGCAGAGCTATAACGGTCTGGTCCTGATGATCAAAACTCGAGTGTAACAGTCTGCTGCTCTAACGCTACATCCTGTTTAATTGCAGGGAAAGTACAAACGCATTCGGGTTCAAACTCAGGTTCGAACCATGTGTTTCCTACTGCATGCTGCTCTGTCAGCACTCATGCTTGTTGCAGGCGCACTGTGCAACCGTGACGGGTGCAGCAAAAAGTAGCAAGAAGGAAATTCGCTATAACATTCTAAATGTTAAACACCTACTCGAAGCAGAGTATACATGACGGTATCGTGTCCATAAAATAAGACTGAGTGCAACTAACGCTGCCCAACAAAAGAAGCAAAAGTATGATGTACCTCACGTTCACTTCATACCTCAAGCAGCATGACAAGACCGCTATCAAGAGCACAAAACTCACTTCTGCCTGATTCTATGAACTGCCTCGCCAACATCCTCCTTTGGTATACCTCAGTAAGCTTGCAACCAGGATGCTGGTGCGGAAACTACGTAAACCAATGTTACGCTTGCGCTTGTCATAATGCGTCGGCAGAACAAATTGTTCGGCGGCATCTCGTTGCAAGAACGGCAGCTCTGAATGAAACAGCAGAAATACATTCTAAGAAGGTATTGGGCTTTGGTAAATCGTTTTTGCTGTCTAAGTTGCGCAACAACAAGCTTTGCCGCAACTAGTCACTCCCAATTCCGAAACTTCCGACACTTTCAAAGAACTGCCATAGCATATCTATGTCGTAAAAGTGCGTGGAAGTAGAAGCCACCCACAACAAAATTAGATTTGTGACTTCATCAATACCCACACAACGGAAAGTAGCCTACAGTATATCAGTGAGTGCGTGGCACACATACTGGTAGGCGGGGTTCGCATCCCAGTGTAGTCACACCAATAACTTAAGAAACGATAATTGCGGCCTGTTCGTCCTCGCTAAGGGTGGGGGCAATGGCAATGGAAGTGGATGCAAGCTTTTCAACCGCTGAATATTCTCACTCTGCATTTTCCACGACATTTTTTCTCAGTTAAATCAAACAAGCCCTAATGAATATGTATTTCTGTCTCATGGACGGGGTAACTACCTGCATACCTTTTCTAGCTACAACAATTTTGTCATTTTGCCTCAGGAATGCCTTTAGGACTGAGATTAAAATTTATGTGATGCAGAATTAGTTTTACTGCGAGTTCTCTCAACTGTTCGCTTATATCAGCAAACGCCTTAAGAACACCTCAGAATTTCTCATCACTAAATTTGGTTGTTTGTTTTGAAAAATACTTTTTAGTCAGAAAGCAACGTATTGGATTGATCGGCAATAATGTCAACAAAAAATACCAGCTATCTATTCACCACAATTGAATTTGCATGCGTTTCAGAAAACGTTTAGCACCTTCTTAGTTATAATTAAGAATTCCAACAAAAGGCAGCAGAAACACAAGCAATCTCAGATAACGGCAAAACGCATAAGAGGTTTTGAAAGGCAACTAGAAACGAATAGGTAGAATATCTTTGTTGTTTGCAATTATTATACAGCAAATGACGCAGACAAGTTTGTGCAAACGTTTTGGAGAACAAGGGGTTGAATCAACCGTAAAACATTTAATCCCACGAACATAAAAAGCTGATCTTGAAGTAATTTACAAAATTTTTGCTTTTATTTGATGTACAGAGATTTGTATATGATGAACATCTAAGCCGTAAACTAAGAGCATGAAGCTTCTGACATCTTCTGAGAAAAAATCTCCGGTTCCTGACGTTGCACACATGGTCTGGTGGCACGGAACTGACGTAATGTCGTGAGAAGTCGCACTGGCATCAGCAAATGTGTCGCTTACCAAAATTAGACCTGCACAGACCAACTCATTGTTATGATGGACAAGAGAAACCTATTTATCAGGCACACAAACAGGGTGGAGGCAAGTTTTGGTACAGAAAGGAAGCTCTAAGTAAGGGAGCCGCCTGGAGAAACCCTAATCACAATACAGCTAAAATACGGCTTTTTTGTAAGCTGTGCTGTTGTCAATGTGCAGGTTGATACCGTGGTACAGGGGTTGTCATGTATCAGTTAACATGCCAAGGGAAGCAGTGGTGCCGGTTCTGTAGGAAGCTATGGTAGGTGGCCGATGAAAAACCACGCAGCTTGGCTCTTTTGCGATGTAATTTTATGTGGATTGTATCCATTTCAGAGTTGAAGAATCTGTTAGCTTATGCACAAAAAACGTTAGGAGTACTTAAATAAAAAATACAACGCCTTTTCTGTGATCAAACTGAACAGAGGATTAAAATGGGCATTGTGCCTTACAAGGAATAATTTGTTTAACTGATTGCCTCAAATTCAGCTCTAAAAAAAGTTATATTTGAGCGATAGGTTACAAGTCTTTGAGATGAAACTTAGTCCCCACATGCTTTTGAGATTCACGTTTGAATTATGCGTTTATTTACTTGTGTTACAGAGAAGGAATTTGCGTAATGTGTATGAAAACTACTCTATGTTATTGGGCGTAGTATAGCTCTACCAACGAACGGCAGATATGCAGTAGTTTATAGAAGAACCCACCTGCGACAGACATTGATCAGGAGGCAGCAATGCCAATAGAAGTGCATTTTGCGCACAGAAAGGCAGTTTTCCGTCCCGGAGACTTCATTACAGGACATGTGCTTGTCATTTCTCAAGACATGTCCGGATGTGAGGGTAAGAGGTTGCGTCAGCTGCTCCGTAACTGTTCTGTGAAGCGTCTTACTCGCAATCGTCAACAAACTGATGATCACTTTTTGGTCATTTTGCGTCTAATTATGGTGCGCTAATTGTTTGATGTTGTTCAATCCCTGCTTTGTAGAGTAACACGGCTTGGTACCGTACAACTCAGTAATTGCAGTGTTGATCCAAAGCGTATTACTGAAAGTCAACGTTAACTTGACATGATGTTTAGGAATAGAGCTGGAATGGCAAGGACGTGTGCGACTGACCAACAAAAACAACCAAATTGGAACTTATGTGATTTTCCGAACTGCTCAAGTCTTAAACCATCAAGGTAGCTGGTATGCGTTTGACAACGCTTTCACTGTAGCAAACATTGTCTCAGGGATACTGATGAAAACAAACATATGTTGCCAAGATGAAGTTTGATTTAAAACTGAGAAGATATTCAAAATGTTGCTCCTCATTTTAGGTGAATGTAGACATAATGGATTACATGTAAAAATATGTATTGGTACTCGTTCAAAGCGAGAAGTTTTTCTTTTACGACTCCAAACCGTTCTCTCTGATGAGAAATTTTTCTTAAATATGTTAAAACATGTTAAAACCGGTAAAGAAAGTGAAGCATGCAGCAACAGTTGTTTAAAATATTTTTGGACAAGGATCTCGGCTCTGTCGTAAAAAATATTTAGCTCGGGCTTGGTTAAATTGCGGTTTGCATACATTCTGGTCACAGGATTATGAAAAAGATATATGAACATCAACTCGATCCACTTCCGCTTCAATGTGGTAAACCTGGCAATTTTTCCTCTCGAAATTTGCAGAAAATCTTAAAAGAAATAATTTGGCTTTAAAGGCTTCATAGGTTTTGCTATTTTTGTTTCTCTAAATTATACTGACATTACTGAAACCCTGGTTGACGCAGACCGCAAACACAAAAGGGATCCATTGCTTCAGAGGTGCAAAACATTGCAGAAAATGTGTATACGTCATGTGTTGAGAAATCCGTATGTTTTTCTTTAGATAATAGCAACATTCCAAACATTTTGGAAGCAACACCTCAATGTGCTTATCATTGAATATATCAAATTATCCAGTTTTTTTAAACAGCGCTCACAATTTGTTTACAACCGTAACAAGAAAACTTTTAATACAAAAAACAGTTGATGCAGGAGAAAATATCCCTAAGCAACAGAATAAAACGCTTGATAAGGAAACAGCATGCCATGAACAATGGTGAGAATCACCATTTTGCAAACGATCATAGTATTTCAGATGCATACTTCCGTTCCATTTTGAATTTTTGCAAAAATTTTACTAAGTTTTGATAGGTTTATGCTTCGCAGTACTGTAAGTATAGCCTTCAGTAAAGCTTTTCGCAGATGACTTGTCGACTGCTGGTTGCGGATTTATATTTGGGGTCCGGTGATTGCTGTCTGTGCTAAGTTTCATGTCCTCATTTAGCCCCTAGCGGATTATATCTTCCCGCACTAATTCAAAAACGAAAAGGTCCAAATTGGTTATGATTTATAAAGTTTGAAATATTTGCTATATTAGGTCAAGGAAACCTGCTTTAACCTGTAAAAGAGTTTGGGAATTTTTAATTTAAATATTTAAATATTTTCCGGAAAATTAATACGCTATAATATTTGAAGAACGGACATTCAAAGATGTAACCAGAAATGCTTGGTGCTGTGCTGCAGCAACAAAAGTAATTTAGATGTTGCTTCATTGATATATCGATCAATTACCCCTGATCAAAAACCTTTTCAAGATTTTAATCTCAATCAAATAAGTAAAAGAGCAAAAAGTTAGGTTCAGTTGAAAAGACTTTTCAAAGGCATCAAATAATCCTTGAAATTTTACTCGTCTTATATTGCTGCATTTCTTGGAATACTTCGTTCGCTATTACAAAAGCGCTGTCTAGGTGCAGCATTTCGAGTAATGTTAAAAGTTTCAGGGGCATAACAGAAATCATGAGGTTTTGCTGATATTATGTGTTGTTTTTCAAATATTCAGATATTGGAAACCAAGGAGAAACTCGTTCGAGAAGTATTCCGTTTAAACATCGATTACCATCTCCCATTCCTCCTTCCTATATTGGGCGTACGCCTTATGGGGAGGTCCAGTACTCAGTAAGAAAGTCGACCGTGGTATTTGCAAGTCACGACAAGAAAACATTTTCTGACACTCAATCTACTTTATCCCATAAAGGTAGCTGCAACGCTGAAGAGGAAATGGGAAAGTGACTCGGTTGAGATCAGCGTAACAAAACGTTTCAGTGTCGTAACAGCGAAAGAGCTAATTCCACTTCATTTGGTAAGCTGAACTTTAGAAAGACCTGAAATAAGCGCTATATGCCATAGGTTGCGTACGGTACAACGCTCTGTAAGGCAATGGCAAGTACGTGAATTTTAACTTATAGGGTCCCTTTGCAATATTGTTAGTCAGTGAGTTTAACTTTTACGGTCTTATTTTCATATTCCTTGTCTTGTTTCAAACAAGTTACTTTTGAACGTGATTGCAAATCATTCCGACTTTTAACCCCTTCGATTTACAAACCAGTTTGCTCTTTATGCTATGTTCGAACTGAACACAGTACGGTTGTGCAGAAGCAGATCAAAATAAATCATCTGGCCCGGGCAAAGATGTGCTGTTCCTGTTGGTTTCCAACTATAGAAATTGGAATTACCCTTGATCGCCGCGGCTACGCACCCGGGGAGGATGCTGCCATCAACATGGCGATGATGAACAACAGGTGAGTGCTCTTCTGGCAGGTTGTAGAAATGTTTTTGTTTCAATCTATACCCTTTTCGTCGGTTATTCAGGTCTCGAACAAACTACAGATTGCGTCTACACTCGTGTGATAATTTTAGACAATAATGAATTCAATTAATGGTCTTAACAACTTTTTGCAATATTTCTGATTTGTATCTTATAAATATGTTTACAGCAAATCGTAGCCGTTGACATGACAAATAGCTGAATCTAGTAAGTATAGGTTATGGATTCTCGTTCCCACACTCGAGCAACAATCTCTCATAATTCAAATCCCAAATTTCTTAACCAGGGCCTTCATAAGATATGGACAAGCCAATACCAGATTCTGAATCTCCGAAATAGGCAATGAATTAAAGGATTGAAGGAACTTAATATCTAATAAATGTTTGAAGTATTTATTGCTTGACATGGTGTCTATATGTTCCAAAAATGATCAAAAGCTCACAGGATATGAAGTATCTCTGTACTTCTAGCTCTGCACTTCTAGCTCTGCTCTCTACTTGAAATGAAAGACATTGTTCGATTCTAATGTGCAAAAACATTTCATAAATGAACTGGACATTCATTAGACGTTATCATAGGGTGATAATGCTCATAATACATTTCAAATTCTAAAAATAATATCTACAATTTTTCTGCAAACAAGTCACTTCCCATCAGAGATACTGCTTTGTTTTCGAAATCTTCAACATACTGAAATTCATAACTAAAGTTAAGGCACCTCTATTTGGTTTAAAAGAACAAAATTTACTGCAGCTTTCAGGCACATTTACCTTGATTTGAGCAGCTAATTCACAAAAATTTAAGTTTTTATATACAATGAGCAGAAACTGCATAACCGCAAAAAAAAGTGTTTTTAAAATTTTTGAGGTAAATGTGCTACATTTACCTTGTTATATTCTATAACTTAATTGATTATAACCAACTTAACTTGCTATACGGAATGAACAAAATTGTAGAATAGGATGATTTTTTAAAATATCAAGAAAGTAACGCCACCTCACATATTGAGTTCTATGCTGTATATTTACCAAAACGTAAATTTCTATAAAAAATAAATGAACTCAAGCCAATTAATCGGTGAAATTAGACTACCCACCACTTTCGCAAATGAAGGTATATCACCACTTTATTTTTTGGAAATACGCAACTATAACATGAAATGAAACTACACACTATAAGCAAATAAAAGGAAAAGAAGCTTACTAATTGTCCTAAAATAATAATGAAAAGTAGGCTTATTCAAGAACAGATTAAAGAATTCAGTAGCTTTCAAATAATGTTGCATAGCCTCTAGCTCCGCACTGATCAATCACCATAATCGCCTTCTCAGGATTGTGAAAGGATCCCAGTGGTGACATTTGTCCCTTTGGTTTGTAAGATTCAACCGATGATCACAGTAAAGCGCAAGCAAATGTGGCTAACTAGGGTCGAGACTAGAACGCTCTTTTACCTCGAGGTAATTGGTACGTTTAAACTGCAACTGAACTTTTCCAAGCTGTATTGTCCCCGACGAAGTTGCGCATGTTGGACACTTTCATTATTTGCCCTGACTGCAACATCTCAGTGAAAAAGAGAAACTTTTGTTGTTATAGCGGAAAAGAAATCGTTGGAGTAAACTTGAAACTGATCCAGCTCGTGTCAGTCGTTTGTCCTGCTGGTTACTCTTATCAACGCTCGGTAGTGCACGAACTGGATTTGCACCACATCATTATCCCCTCAAGTCCAACGCCTCACGCACTGCCCATGAAACAAATGCCCATGCCTGCGACTCTCCCTACTTATGACACAGGAAACGATATCATGTCAATTAAGTACGAACTGCAGGTACAGTGTATGGTGATTAACATTAGTCCTTGCGTTTTACTGGAGCCCTGTGGTTTACTGATATAGTCTTGACAGGGTAAACCAAGATTGAGCGTCAGAAATGCTTTACTTTTGACTGAAATCTTGGTTTCAACTGCCATCCCTTACCGTCTGCCATCCCTTACCGTCGTAACGTTTCGTAGACCTGTAATGCCTGGTTAATATTAGTATCGCGGTCATCCTTTGCCGAACTGGGGCAATGATGAGCTCCGTAAAGTTTCATAGATTTGGTTTATTGTCAAGAACGTAAGGATGTCATTCTCCATTTTGCTTAGCAAGATTTGCAGCGATCGCGCACGATCACTATCGATCAAGGAAGCGTAATACTATTTCAGTGCATTGTGTGCTTGCCTCCATTCTACGATGACGTGGTCATGTCCATCCCAATCATCATTGGAACCTACCCGGCAGAGTTGACCCCGCTTCTACGCAAAATGAACATTTTGCCGAAGGAGGGCACCGTTCTGCGTCCCCCTCTCAACGCTGACCTGGGTTCTCCAGCTTTCGCAACTTCGATTGAAGAAGGTGGGAGACATTGTTTATACAACATCAGATCTATTTAATGCAAAGCGATACTTTGCGTGATTACTACTTTTGAAAAATCTTTTGTTGTTCAGACGTAACGACGCGCACACCCAAATACGATATTTACGAGAAATGCCTACTACAGAAATTTTTAATGTTAACGAAAAAATCCAATTACGCAGCAGTTTCTCCTCAAGGAAAACTTTCAAAACTGAAAGCATCAGTTTAAGTGATTACCTGTTTTCATTACCACCGGCAAAGATTATTCGGGAGGCTTAAGGTGAAAGCAGTTATTTTGCTTGTAGTATCGGCTTATATTTCTTGCTTAATCTCATTAAAAAAAGAAACTTTTCCAAGGTTTAGCCGGCATGAGGGTAAAGGTTTGATAGATGTGCTGAAATCAAAAGTGTTTATCACCATAAAACTATGCACAATGAAGCTAACAGCAGTCGCAACTTCTAGTAGCTGGTTGGGCTTGATACAGTTAATCTTCAGCCTTTTTCTACTTGGCCTGGGTGGGCGCATAAAACCTATTCTTGTCAATTTGTCAGGCTCAGTTTATTTTTCTGTTTGCGGTTAAGCAACCGCCTTCTGTACGACTTCGCCACAAAACCAGGGACTGACGCAACATAAAAACAAAGACAATAAGCTTGAATATCTGCTCATAATCAGCAACGCTACATTTGATTTTCTAACAGCTGCTCAAGGCAATGACTGGCTCGGTACGGGCAACAACTCGTCTAATCTTCTCTGATTCGTGCAAGCATAGTCGATCGTTGACTTTTTCCAATGCATTTTGGTAGACTAAAACCGCTGTGAAAAAAACGCTACTCAGCAACGAAATCACGAAAATACTTCGTCAGGAAATCGCATATTTCTTCAAAATTCAGCATTTCCACTCGCGTTCGAATCGCTAGCTGTGCGTTGAACACAACGTCGGTTGTCTTCGTGCCGGAGTTGCGGACTGCGTGACCCTGTTTCGTGACGCCGCACGCCACGCGGCAACTGGCTGCTTTTGGTACCGAGAGCCTGTCATCGGTAGGACTTTGAACTCCCGTGCAAAAAATGTTCTTCGTGCTTGGTGTAGTTACATTTTACTCGCCTTTAACATATCACACCATCAGTACATTTTAAAATATTGGCCGACTTTGCAGTAGGGCAAAACCGCTATGTTTGCCGCTAGGTATGTGCGACAAACAACATTGGTGCACTTTGTGAAAAAGGTTATTTGTTTCACGCTGTTCCCTTGGTGTGCCATTTCACAGAATTGATCTTGAACTTCCGCACTCGCAAGCTGTTCGATTTTAAGTCGTTTTGCTGGTTACGCACTCTAGTTGTCTGCGCTGCAGTTTTCCAAAAAATTACCTTCAATCTCAAGATTAAAAATATAGTGTTTGCTGTATTTGCTGTCACAGCTGAACATGAAAATCTACAGCTGTACTGAATGCAATCTGCAAGTGGAAGATCAAATTTAAAAGTGGAAAAACTTCAGTCAACGACATTGGTGCAATATCTACTATGTCCATTGAGCTCAATGTAGGCATAAATATTGCTTCTTTAAAGCCAATGCCCCAAACAGCGGAATGGCAACTGAAAATTTGGCCTTCACGTCTAATCACGGCCAACTCTTTTTATATCACAGTTTTTTCAGTGCCCATGCTTCCAATGAACATCTTTAAGGGAAGCCTTTTTACTTTTTGACTCGACTGTCAATTATAGTTTGGACAATTACTGAGTCTGGAGAGAAATTTAACGTCATTTCTAAATATAAGAAACGATGCCGCGACCTCGGTGAAATCGATTTCTTTCTGTACGTCCTGGTCCTTGTGCAAATGACTCGACCGAGACTGGAATTAAGTATAAAAACGTCTACTTTTTAACTTTTATCTTCACTGAATATTTACTGCAAATCACCACTGTCTGAAAAGAATAAACAAGAACGTTTTATTCTTACAACATGCGACTGTGATTAACAAATTAGATTTGACGAAGCTTTGTCGGTGACTCGGGCGCCTTTTGCAGTAGCATCCTATCAGACCTTTTTCTTGCCTTAATGTTGTTTTCCAAAGTGTGTATGCAGTTTGTACCAGTAGTTAAAATAAACTTAAGTGCTGCTTGCTCAGCCTTCAGTCAATGTTCTCCTTTTTAATCAGAATGAACGAGTATGTCAGGTGTGGACGATTCGCGAAACTTGTTGCATGGTTTGAATCAAGCTGCCTGAAAGCTTTTTTGAAAAACAAACGAGCCTTATCTGTGGGTGCTGTTACGCGTTAGAATGTTACGACATGACTTGAATCGAGTCGCACCTGAGTCTAGTTTTCGACTGAACTCGCATTTTCTTCTTTAACTTATTTGACACGAATCAGGTTTCAGATTGGTTCAGATGTCTCCGTTTGACTTTTACAGTTTTTCTAATGAGCAACCTCTGAATCCGGCTGCACCGCAATAAAATTTTGATTAAATGTTGTTAGGGAAAGTTTTGAGTAGTAAACTTTAGGACTCAATCTGCCATCTTTTTCAGTTTTTAATGTTTATAGATCAGGCGTTCCAACCTTTTACTGACCATGTACCCCTTCCAGCATTTCGACAGATGAGCATGTACCGTATTTATTCGATTGTTAGCCGCCGTTTATTGTAAGCGGCACGCAATAGTGTTAAAAAATTAATGTAAGCCGCACTTAAACATTGGTCAACTTGGCCTCTGACATACTTTCGCATACTAGCACGTTTCGCGTTTAAATGGCAACCCTCGCAATGATCTTTACACCACCACAACTGCTTTCTGTTTATCACAATCCCTCCTGTGGCCGAATGTGCATATGATACTGAAGTGAAGAAAGAGAAAGCGAACAGACTTTGTGTCGACAAAACGTAGCCAAGGACGGTGTGAGCGTCGAGACTTTCAATAAGATAAAGAAAAAAATGCAAGCCGCCCTTGAATGTAAGCCGTACAAAACGATGAAAAAAACTTCATAAGCCGTGACTTACAAACGAATAAATACGGTACCCCTAAAATTTCTTATGACAAAAAGACAGTAAAATAAAAAAAATCCACTGAATTTTCAAAACCATAAAGGTAGATCGACTTTTTCCCAAAATGTTAACATGACTAATTATAGATATGTTTAACAATGAGCATATAATGACTTTCGAAGATAATATTCACTGATATATGTATCAATATTTGGAAATAAATAATATATAAATATAATTTTCCCTTCTATTGCTAACCTTAAATTTACCCCTTCAGACAGGCAAATGTAACCCTAGGGGTACATGTACCCGAGGTTGGGACCCCTGTTACAGACAAAGCGCTGCCTCAGGACAAAAAGACACTCTTGTAATGAGCATTTGTCCGTGAGAGCGTAATACGGAAGTTGGGCCGGACATAAATAAACGTGACTCAACGTTTATTGCAACAATTAATCCATTTATGCAGGATTCTATTTGAAAAAACTTTCAGGACTGAGAATGTGGAGTGGTACATGAAATCGATTTTCTACAATGTGCTGACTGATTTCTTGTTTATCTCCATTGTGGAAAGTGGTTACTTGAAGTTATGTAGACTAGATCTTAATTCGCATATTCAACGACTCGAACTGATTTGACTCAAAAATTTCCTTTTCATGACTTAAACACGACTCAAATTTTTACAGCTACAGTATCATCAAAAAATTCAAACAGGTAACAACATTTTGTTTTCCTATGAGATGTGAAAAGTTTATTCAAATACAACCACTGGCTCTGATGCAGTTTAAATTCCGCTGCTAGAAAGTTGGACTTTCATCATGCAATTTGGATTTCATAGTGTGATGGAGTTATTTTTTCTAAGAGGAATCGCTTTAGATTTTTAATCCGGTGGATAACGTTAAACACCTGGAAGGTTTGAAATGAAATTATACTGCGTGGGCAACTCCACACAACAAAATAGCATGACTACCGTTTCTTTGGGCGGTTGAATTAGCGATTTTTCGAGATGCCTACAAGGTTTTTAGATGATAAACACACGTTGAAGCACACTTCACGGCTTCAAATAGCCAGGACTATTTTGCACTTCAAAGTTTTACGCACAACTGCACTTCACACACGTTTATATTGGATCAAAGATTATTGGGTTCGTATGACTTGCAGTTACACCGACAAGTTCAATGGAAAACCTTCATTCAACTTGTCACGAAAATGAAGACAGCGACAATTGCAATTCCAGCGATGAGGATGATCTTAGCATGATAGGAAAGGTCAACCGCGGTTATCAAGCATCTTCTGCCGGTGATTTGAATAAGCATCATAATACAGGTAAGCTGTTACAAATAATACATCATTGGCCCAACTGTAAAGCGCGTTTTGCAAACAAAATACGCGTTGTCGACAACATCAAATACAAAACTTATGGCTGGAGGAAATTTTTCGTTTCGTTGTAACGCTCTCTTTTCAATCAAGTAAAGAGAGGATCAATGAAATATTTCTGAGATGAAGAGCTGCATACCATAGATTTTCTCTCCTGCTATTGCCTTAAAACAACAAAAGTCACACGACATTTGGTCACGAATGCCTTAAATAGTTTATGGTTTGGTTTTCTTGCTTGCACGAAAAGTTACAGCATGTCAGCAGTAACTCGTACAAAAAATGTCATGATAGAGAAACGTATTGTGAATGCCAGCTAATTACTTTTCTTATTAATTATCTTCAAAGCTTAAATTGCAGAGCATGTTGTTAGCAATAATTACTTTCTAAAAAGTGTATGAGATAGGCAAACGGCAACTAACATTGAAGAATGAGTTGCTGGACAAGGCTTTGAGAATAAAGTTTTACATTTGATATGTTTTTTCGCGATTGCAGAAAAAAGCGATAGAGTCCTAAATGTTCGTTCTATTTTTAGACCTAAATACTAAATCCTAGAAAGGTTTGTTTTGTTTTTTAGAATTTGTTTTTCTATTTCTTTAGACCTAACTCCTCGGTGGAAAAATACGAAAATCATTTACTTCGAGAAAAGGTCTGACAAAAGCTGGATAGTGCGTTATGTACGAATTGGCTCCACGCTGCAAAAACCAGACAGCCCGGCCACAGCAAAGGCCGAACGATAGCTGGCCTATCTCAAGAGTAAAAAAGCTTCGGTGGTGAAAATTCTTTGGCTAACCGGCGGCTTGGTGATTTGAAATTGGAAAAACTATTTAAAGATTACACAATTTGCAATTCAGAACAGCTCAGTGTATTTTCATTCTTCCTTATAATTCGTCTTTCTTAATAGGTCGTTGCCCATTGCTAGTGAAGATTGCGATTTGTACTCTTCGAGTTCTTCTTCATGTTTGATTTTCACTTTCCGTATTTTCTTATTGTGAAATTTTTGCGTTTCTCACAATATTCTTCTTAACTTTATTGTAAAGGTTAGCGATTTTAAGTAAATCATCTAAATTCCATTAAATCTTTCTGCGGCACAGTAGTGAAAGACCTACTCGTAGTTCCTGAAAGTGAACTTGATTTGAAGGCCCCTCCATATACCTTATTGGTTACTGCAACTAAATGGTTGACAAAGTATTAGAGATAAATAGGCCATTTTTACTGACGCCACGATTTCCAAAATATGGTTACCTTTTTTTAGTGAACAGAATTTGTTTTTATATTTTTAGGACAGAGCCTATTTAAAGCCTTATGGTTTTTTTACAATAGAAATGTGGAAATTTCTTTCGTTAATTTTTTTTAATCACAGTCTTTTTCATGCAGAAATTGAGAATCATTGAAAACATATTGTATGCATGGTGTGGTCTACAAACCTTGGCTGATCCTTGTGTGTTATGACAATGTGCCTGTGCTTATGTGAATCAAGGTCAAAGGCAAGCAAAACATATAAAAAATGCTAGAGTAGATGCAAGCAATTCACAGCAAGACCACACACACAACGATACTTATTCAGAAGTTTGTTATTCGTCAACCACACGCACTCCGCCCTCCATACAGTTGTTCCGATGATAAGTCAAGACCATCAGACTTCACCGTAGATTGATCCCATGCATGCAGTGACGGATTTACGCATAGGCCGAATAGGCCATGGCGTAGGGCCACGCGCAACTCCTTCCTACGGCGACTCATTATTAACTTAAAATTTACGAAATTGCGCAGAGGCATAACTTCACAATTTACTAAGAAACGAGCAAAAATGCAAACGTCTAGACCAGTGGTTCCTAACCCGGAGGCGCGCCTCCCCAGGAGCGTAAATGAATTTCCAGTGGGCGCGAGCCCCTACGCGTTCTGCAACGTAGTAAGTTTGATCAATAAATTCATCAATAAATACGATTGTTTTTACAATTTATTTTGATGTCAGGAGCGTGAAAGGAAGAACAGCTACTCAGGGGGACGTGGTATAGAAATGTTAAGAACCAGTGGTGTAAGACTCTTATCAGTACCGTAACAACACGATAATATTGTTAGCTGCGCCATATAAGAATGACAGTACTGCTTTTCATCGGAGTTCTGTTGTGTCTGGCGGTCTTGAGTTGTTGCGAGCTTTTTGTCAGTGGAACACTGAACATCAAGTAACAAAGTGCTGTGCGAAAGCCTTGATACTGAGGAGCATGGCTGGGCGCGAGAGGGACCCTGACCATCTGTATGAAAGTTGTTACAAGCAGTAGTGTAGCCAGCCCGAAATTTTTGGGGAGCCAAACACTTTGACTTTAAGCGAGCAACAGTGTTCGGGACACTCCATGTCAAAGCACAAAATGACAAGATATTCTAAACGTTTGGGGGCATATCCCCGTTGGCCACTACTGGCTCCGCCTATGGTTACAAGAAAAAAATGAAAAAGAAAAAACAATACTTACTTGATGTTCAGTCTTCCACTGACAAAAAGCTCGCAACAACGCAAGACCGCTAGACACTGCAGAACTCCAGTGAAAAGCAATATTGTCAGTATTGGTTGTTACGTTTGGTTGCTACCAACTAGATTGCCCGCAGAGAGATTGCTTGTTGAATTCTATAGGTTAGTTAAATAAGCTAGAACAGTTTCTCGTGAGGTTTTCTTGGAAAAATGCGTCTACATTGTTGTGGCGTAGCTAGCCCAAATTTTTGTTGAGGGGCAAAAAAATTTGAGGGGGACAAAGTGTTTGATTCTAGGCAAGCAATAGTATTTTGTTTGTGGCAACGCTTCGCAAAGCACAAACTGACTAGATATGCCAAAATTTTTGGGGGCGCGGCACCCTAGACTCCAGTGGCTACGCTTATGCCACATTGGACTTACTTCATATGGTGAACTGAAGGTGTTGCGAAAAGTCAAAACTTTTCTTCATGCTGTTTACCATCAGCTTACAGCGTAGACTACATAGAGGATTAAAACACAATATTTTGCATCACTTGAAAAATGGCAACGGCATAAATAACCCCTGTGTCCACTGCATGGATTGTGCTTGTTTGTTCCATAAAATATATGGTTACTACAACAAAGGACTAGGGGCTTACGTACAGATAATTACCGTATTTATTCGAGTATAAGTCGCATGCATTTATAAGTCGCACCTCCATATTTGACCTGGTCAAACGATACAATTTTTTGTAGATGACATTTATTCATCAAAATCCCGTAAAAAAAACTTAAAAGCCATCAAAGTCACTGCATTCACTGTCCTCTAATAGTTTATCGCAGTCTTCTTTTGGTACATCCTTATCAACATCCCATGACAATGGCAAGCTCTCTTCAACTTGATCACCTCCATCATTAGAGCATGCATACACACACGTGCAAAGCGCAGTCTAGATAACACGCGCACAGTAGCAGCGTACATGCGCATGTCGCACCTCATGTATAAGTCGCACCTGACTTTTTGGGTGAATTTTTAGTACAAAAAATGCGACTTACACTCGAATAAATACGGTAGATCGAAAACTCGACGATATTTTCGAGGGCAGAAACAAGGTCTCGCATGAAAGTGTATATATCCGAAAAGAAAACCTACAAAAAAACGCTTGAAACCGCGGAATTTAAAGAAGATAATTTCTGAATCATACGAAAGAGCTATAAATTCCAAGAAAAGATCGCACTGGCATTTGTTCTTGAGACGAACACAGGAAAGGCTTCAATTTCTATTGAAGATCTTCTAAGGCAATCATAGAACTAAAGTTGGCACCACAAAAGTTAGGTTTTTGAGGGGAACTATACGTAAGATGGGCATACTTTCACGCTTTTCAAACAAACGTGCACATAGGTCACACCTGCGTGGGGCCACAAAAACTAGACGTGCACATAGGTCACACCTGCGTGGGGCCACAAAAACTAGACGTGCACATAGGTCACACCTGCGTGGGGCCACAAAAACTAGACCCCCGCGCTCCGTAAATCTACCCCGCATGCATGTACAAACGGATTTGCGAATACCAAGCAACTTTCTCTGAGCCATTCGCCAGGCAAAAAGACTGCAATTCCAGTTCATGAGGCTTTTGTATCACCTGGCCCAGGGCTGAAATCTGTTTTTTCCGCATTCATTATTATTGATGTAATCGTTGGTATCTGTGCTTTGGTTTAGCGGTGTGAGACATCTTTTTTGAACAACCTCCAGTGGTTCTTCAATCCTTTGCTGTTAAAACGCGATAGCATACCACAGTTTTCATGTTGAAGCAAACTGCATTGATTTTATCCTTTCGCAAAGCAGAAAGCAACGCTCTTAGAAGGTTTCCCGAGTTTTCTAAAAGTTGAGCTTTCGTCTCAGATATTCATGAACATTTTTCAAAGCAAAACATGAACGTTTTTCAGGGACAAAGGAAAAAACTTGATAAGCAAACCACAAAAAAGCGGAAAAATTCTAATTGTTATGTGTATTTGTGTGTCATGCAGTCTATATTTTATGTGACTGCTGTTTTACATACAAATATTCATAGTCGCAAAGAAAACTAACTGCACACGAGATTTTTATGCACAAACGTTCTGACAGTTGCGAAACATCACATGCCTGCTTTATGACTGTCTGAAAATTTGTTGCGGAAACCTGACTTGCCAAAATATGCACAAAATACTCGTAACTTTTGACTTTGTTTTTTGGTTCAAACTGTTTTCTTGACCGATGTTATTCATTTCGATTTTCCCGTTTTGTTTGTAGCTTTGAATTTCACTGTTTATTAACTTTGCGCATTTTCATCTTCACGAATATACGGTCATGTTACTTTGACAACTGTGCTGCTCCTTTGCCTACAAATGACACCAATATGGGTATAAACAAACGCGCAATGTGCGTAAAAAGAAACAACTAAAAAACTTGGCTTTACTCCTGGTTAGACGTGCACGATGTGATGTTCAGGCAAAACGCTGTCCTGCAAAACGAAGCTTGACTTGAGGATTTGACTTGAGTTCCTTGAGGATTCATTCAAATGTCACGCACGGATTTCACTAAGTTGTTTCTGCTTCTTTCTACTGATTTTTCTGCTTGAAGCATTTTCCAGAAGACTGTTTGTAAAATTTTTTGGGGGGTAAAGGGAAGATTAAACTTACTTCCTGAACCAACTACATTCTCGAAAGCATGAAAACATTTTCTGTGAGTTTACAAAAATATTTTCTATGAGTTCACAGACATTTATGTTCGAAAACAATTGTATAGTCAGCCTTGTCGAGAAATATTTTAAATGTTCAGGTAACGTCTTGCTATTACAAGAATCAGAACAGTGCAAAATGCAGGGCAAAGCAGGAAAATATTTCAAAAACGAATCTAAAAACGAAACGAATATAGAATCAAAGACAAAGCCAGGGGCTTTATTTGCAATGATTCTGAATCGTAATGGGTTGAAAATAAGACACTTAAATGAAGTACACTTGCAGAGGACAAAAGTAAACATTCAATCGCTTAAATACATACTTTGAACCCAGCCCATATATACTTTTACATATTTACTTTTCCAGTCTTTTCAAAACTAGTTGTTTTTTCAAGTAGAACCAAAACTAATCGACAGAAGACCTTGATTAAAACAACTTGTGAAAACAGAAAACAAGCTCAATTTTAATGCAAGTGATTTTGTGAATCAATGTCTACTTCATCAATCTTTTTCGCGTTGTGCAACTGGTTAACAAATACTTCAAGTCTTAATGAAAAAAAACTCATTCTAACCGCATAACTGCTATAGTTCAGTGCACTTTTTTCGATCCCAGACTCTATCATTTGACATGGGGGCCTGAGAAGTTCTCTTCCCAACCTCTGCGACAGCAGCTGGCATGAAAATGTGCGGTTCCTCATGTACAGAAATCCCACCACATTCTTTCAACCACGTTGGTTAATGATTTCTACTGGAAAAAACTTTTGACACCAGTGAAAAAGTGACCTGAGTGGAATCCGTCGTACCGATCTTGAAAACAAAAACAGGATATTTACTTCAGAAACGGTTCTGTAATCAGAAGATAAACTTCTATTGCGCAATTTTTGCGGAAAACTTGTACAGCTCTGAGCTGCTATTGAAATCACTTCTATCACACATTTTCGACATTTCCGAAAGGTTGAAATGTAAAAATTAACAACCGACATTCAGAGATCTTCTCGCTTACCGAGTCTCCTTGGCTCTGGACTGAAGAAGCATCGTTTTGTAGATGGTTCTCTGTAAAGGCTTGTAGGATGAGCATTAGTGCACAAATACAGTGCAGTAGGGTGTGAAAGTATCTGAAGCAGCTGACCCACACTCCTGGAATCCTTGTCTGATACCAGCAATAAACCACGACTATGCAGTACGGCGTCATATTGATTAAAGTTGCCATCACAGTGATCGTGAAAGTGTAACGGAATACAAAATGTTTTTCAGTGCAAACTGCAAAAACATGAAATTTCATTAGACATATCCTGAAAAAAACAAAAATAATCTTTGGGTGAAAGACTACTGTTAATGATGTATTTTTAAAACTAAGGCCAGAATTTTTGAAGGAGCTCTGTGCCTTCTGTAACATGTGAATGACGTAACAATACAACGAGCAGCAAAGCATCATCTTGAAACACGGGCAACAGAACTCTGTTATACGATGTAATATTTTGTGGTCAACTTTGGTAATCTGTGAGAAGGAAATCAATTTGCAATGTGACAACACAAACCTTTCTGCCTATTGATCAACATAAATTGTGAGAAAAATAATATAAATGTGAATGAAGATATTTTATGACATGTAACATCCTCTGTGATTTAAAACACTATGCTTACAAATAAACTTTTATTACTATCAATGAATACTACAATCATGAGCAAAATAAACTGAATGCCATATACAAAAAGCGTAAGGTAAGTTGCTTCTGTAACTTTTTCTTACGTTGTGCAACAGCGCATAGGACGCTAGTGAGCAAGATGAATATCATGTAAAGATGCATATAGCAAGCTCGAAAATCCTCCACAGCTGATCGTCTGCAGGACTTTGATGTGTGTTCAGTTTTCTTTTTCATTGATTTGAAAGCCACGTCATCTGTGCAAAACAGCAATCAAGCAGGTCTATAGCATCAATGCAGACAATAAGACATCGTTCACATCTTTCAAACGAAAAAGTAGCTGGCAATGCAACAAGCTATATACTCGCAACAATGGTTGACACACTCATGTTTACGTTCTTACTGGCGAACACAATTTTTGATGCTCTGTTTTAGAGCTGCTTGACACAGAATTTGGGCTGCTGATTCCAAAAATCATACTCATTTTTCTCTATCTGCTCAACCTTTCAAGCTGCTACAAATTTTGTTGCAATGGTCTTTATGATTGACTTGGCCTTACTTCATGATTTCCCCAAGACATCACAAATTTCAAGTCACGTGCTCGGCTATGCTAAATGTGAATTGATTGTTTGTAAAATCATAAAGACCATTTATGTACCCTACCTTATACAACGGATATTTGCACATAAGCCATCTTTTACAGCAGGGCGTGCAACCATGCAGCACTGCCGGGCCAAACGCACATAACCAGATTGGTCCATGGGCCACAGCTGCATGTGTCAAGATCTGCGGGGCAGTCAATTCGCTGGCCACCCACGGAAGATTGGCAATACCCTTTTAAAATCTGGACCTTTCCGCGGGTCACAATACATCAGCTCCCGGGCCACGGGTTGCACACCATTGTTTTACAGCAGTGGTTCCCAAACTTTTTCTGATCGCGTACCATTTGTGGATCCCGTACTGTCAACACGTACCACCTTATTCCAGGAAAACTCAATGTGCCAAATATAATTCGATCAAAAGTTTGGAAAACCGGAATTGACACAAATGCAACATGAAGAAAATGGCTGTGAAAAAGCATTATGGCCATTGTAGAAACCAACAAGGGAAGTAGGCTACACAAAAATTCAGGAATTTATTAACAGTACCCGACAGGTAACAATTATTGCTGTGAATATATTCTTTTTCTGAAGAAAAACAGGAAGTAGGTCTATTTGCGTACCACGTTGAAGGCCTTGGTGTACACTACTGGTACGCGTACCACAGTTTGGGAACCACTGTTTTAGAGTACTCCCGATTAAAAACTAAGCTGGTTGCCTGCTTGGATTTTAAGGTTTGTTGGCGGGTTCAGACAGTGTGTCGGTGTCTGATGTGAGTTTTGTGTTGAAGTCAGGATTGAATTTAAGTAGATTGGCAGTGAAGCTAAGATTTGCATTTAGGGATGTAGTGTCAAAAAATGTGTGGGAATGCACAAAAAACTAGCCATTTATACCAGGGTTCTACGCAAGAGACCAACGCGTCGTTTATTCATTTATGCGACGTCTGGAGCTACACACAAGAAATCTGAGTAAAAATACACATCTTCAAGTCAGGTTACCATGAAAAAGTGTGGGAACACGTTCCCATCGCCCAAAAACGTGTGGACCACCGGTGGTGCATCTAGAATTTCTGGTAGTTCACAAAGAATTCTATGAATCTTTTATGAAACGTTCACTAACCTATGTGCAATACAGTTTAGACTTTTTGTTCACGAGGTGTTAGCATAGTAAAAACGTTCATCGGATTTACAAAAAAGATGGACTACCGGTCGAAAAGGTTGAGAACCATTTATATAGCCTGAATCCAACTCCAAAAAGGCTTATTTTGTAAACCAACCAAAATTTATTAATGGAGAAATCAACTTCGGTATTTTTTAAATTTTCATTTCTATAAGTATTGAATACAAACTCAGCTCTGCGTCCGGAAAATCAATCCCGTCTACCTCCTCGTCCAAATAGTTTCGTGCCGACGATAAGTACTGCTGCTTTGAAGTAAGTGTACCAGAAGTTGGATGTGGCCACCATACCATTCCACATATCGCGAACTTTGAAACCAGGTGGGGGATAAAGCAGAAGGCAAATGTTCAAAGTGTAGTGAGTAATGAAGGCAAGTACAAACTCAGCGCTAATTGCCGATACAGGCCAAACCCCGAAGAAAGTTATCCAACAAGGAATAAGGTGAAAGAATGGAATTAAAATTGGCGAAAGATAGCTCAATCCCTGAATGGTGTACATAATCCTTTGCGAGAATGACAAACCCCACTGCAGTAGCGGAAAGTCGTTAAGCAAAATTTGCATGTTGCCTTTGCACCAACGTGACCGCTGCTTGAAGATTTCTGTGATGAGATGCGGTGACTGGCCGACAGCCAGAATTTCGTTGTGATATGCGACTCCCCAACCTTTGGTGCAAAGCCGAAGGGAGAGTAAGGTGTCTTCGGTGACACAACCCACCGGGAAGTATCCAACGTCTTTCAGCGCGTCGGCACGGACGGTGAAGTTGGTGCCGCAGCAGTTAACAGCACACCACCTGTCCAGACTCGGCTCGATACGGTGAAAGAAAGAAGTGTTCAAGTGATCCCAAACATCTTCATCAGGGTTGATGTCGTAGAAAAACTGGGGCGTTTGGACGAGAGCCAGGGTTCGCTCTCTTTTTTCTGAAAATAGTGGCAAGACGCGAACTAAGTAGTCCCGTCTGCACGAATAAAAAAAAAGATAGGTGCTCCATTGTTTCAAGTTTGAACAATTTGAATATGCACATTAGAGTTAAAATCCAGTCAAAGGCAAAAAGCTAGGACTAAAGACATATGTAATTTAACAAAGTATCAATGGTTGCTCAAATGATTTAAGTACCGCACAAAGAGTGCACCGAAATCTATAAAAGGTGAATTTATGTAAAGTATTGTACACTGCTTTTGGTTTACAAAATTTTTGATTTAGCCTGTTTCATGTACATTGTGAAAAGTCAAGTATCCTCTCTAGTGATTTTGTAGAGATAGAAACGTGATTGTACAAATAGATACAAAACACCGATTAACAAACTGTAGTTGAACATTTTTTACCTCGGAATGAAATCTGCGTCAAATATTACGACGCATTCCTCCTTTGGTTCACAGCTGTCATAAATAAAGTGAAGAGTGTGGTTGATATTTCCAGCTTTGGCGTGATGAGGCAAACCAACAAACTTGGGTCTAGCAACATAGTGCAAGTACACTTTCCTGAAAAACAGAGCCGTAAAAAAAAGAACCAATCCTATTGAAAACAAAAATGCATAAACCAGTAGAAATACACATCTTCAAACCAAAACGCGTAAACCAATGGCATAGCCATAAACAAAATCACGTGGGGTTTACAAAAACAACTATATCAACCTAAGTCAGGGGTGTCAAACTCGCTTCAGTTCAGGGGCCACTTCAGGCAAATTTAATCTCAAGCGGGCCGGACCAATGCAATCACTGTATAACACCTTGGTTATAAGTATTGACAACTTCCAACTGTTTTCATAACTTGCAAGTCTTCGCGAACTCACCTGCAAGTCTTCACGAAACTCACCCTCACAGGGAAAATTTTACGTGAGAAAAACAAATAAGCAATTGCGTTTAGGTTTCAAGTAATTGAAATCTAGTCACCAGTTATCGAAGTATGACTGGATAAACTTCTCAAGCAAACAAATAAGTTTTTACTTTACAAAATCATGCCGCGGGCCGGATTCAACCTCGCAACGGGCCGGTTTTGGCCCGCAGGTCGTATGTTTGACATCCCTGACCTAAGTATTATTCAACGAGTGAAATCCCTAACCTTTAACTCATAATGCAAATGTCTGGAGGGACAACTGCAAAAATGAGGTGTAATAGGTGCATATCAAACATAATTCAGAAAACAAACGGCAAGACCACCAATATCGGGAAACTGAAGAATTCTACGTTGAGTAAAACTGTGGAGGATGACGTATTGCTGGGCAACAGCGACATTTTTTCAGAGTGTAAATCGGCTCCGAAATTCGCAATCGTTTTCAATTACTAAATGATGATAAAAATCTCTGATTCAATAAGATTCACAATAAGGCTCTTGTAAGTGATCTTGTGCAACTCTGCGTCTGGGAACTTGTATTTATTTAATCTCTTTCGAAAGGTTGTGCAGGGTCTGAAAAATATGCGTTTCAAAGTTGTATTTGACACCTCAATATTTTAACAGGCACTGCGACTCCCACACTAGAAAATTGATATCAGTTTAAATGTCACACGAACACACTTCAGGACAACACCGGACAGTTTTACACAAATGGGGATGCATTTAATTTGCAATGCAGGTGATGCGATGTTAAACCTAGAAGGGAGAGTCTAAAACTCCAAGCCTCGTGGGTTCGATTGTCAGACCCTGTACACACGTTTTGCCTATTTTCAGTCTAGGACTGCTGTTTGCACTTAAATCTGCGAATATACGCGTGAAGAAAGTCCTTGCCCAGCAGAATAATCCGAGTTTTCTAAAATGTCTTGCATAATTTGCTGAATGACTGATATTGAATAAGCGTGGTGTAACTGTGGATAAGTCAAAGTTCTTTTGAATCACTAGGGAGAAAAGCTTGTACATTTCCTATACAATTCAGAGTGAGGTTTCTTTAGGTGGTGATGCTGAAGCACAATCCAATTTTTTCGCTTGAAAACGCCAAGGAACGCAGTCGTTGGCTTCAATTTTTTGCCAGAAGTGAAAAGTCCATGTACGCAAGGAACAATGTACGCAGCAGTACGATTTGGGAAAATCATAAATAGGTGAGTAGCATTTTGCGGAAGTATATCCAGTGTGTGCTCAGTTGGAGATACTTTTGAAGACTAGCATGGCTCATAATAAGTCAGCCATTACTGGAACCTGGATTGCAATGTGAACTTTGCAGCAGAAGATCAACTGCGGGTACGTTTTTCTCACTGCACGAAATCCAGATGTGCGGTGAGTAACGTCGCCTCAGTGCACACGGCCTTAGTTGACTTGACCAAAGCATTTGATATGGCCAGCAGGGAACGACTATACATAGATCGGCAGAAAATCGGCTGTCCGTCTACAATTTAACCTTGCCAAGTCGTTACATGACGAAGCGGAAGAACGCATCTTGTTTGAGGGTGCTCTATTGCTGTATTTACCTCTGCGTTGAAAAATGCCGTACAGCGAAATCGTTTTCTAGCTTCATCTCTGTTTAGAATTTTCTTGGCTGTTGTTTACCGTACATTCCGTAATGATAGCGAAGATAGCATTTAATGACGGAGTTTTTGTATGCTCTCACAAAAAGTAAAACATTAAATCCGCATATCCTTATATTTCACCCACTGTTTGCAAAATTTTGAAATACATCTGTTTTTTTAATGTAAAATTTTGAAATACCTCTGTAAATCAAACTTTTAATATGTACTTGTTCCGAACTGGCGCTTGCAGTTATTTTAAGCGGTTATTCACCTTCATCAACTCTGAACATCAGAGGCCATAAAAACCCAGCAAATATGAGAAGTATGCTCTTGACAAAATCTAAAATTGAATAAAAAATATCTCTTCCACGACAAAATGCTTGGCTGTTTATTTTTAAAATAATTACACCTAAAAACCTACTCTTTTGTTCGATTCGACAAAACCCAACTTTCCAAGGCTTGCCTTTTCCCATCATCTAGCACGTAAACATGCATATGCAAATCCGAAGGCAAGTCCATATTTATGATCTCGTGTACTGTTGCCGCTACAACCTCCAGAGGCTCCTGAAAATTAATTACCAAGTTTGTATGAGAAACAAGGTAAATATCAGTTCATTCTTTATACAAGGATGAAAAACATGCTGAAATTTTTCAAAAAGAGGAAAACAATTTTAGAAAATAAAATGCAACTACTTCAAGATTATACATCGTTATGCTTTGGGCTATAGGATATTGCTTGTATTCAACATACTGCAGAAAATCAAGTTGTACAAACACGGAAACGTTACCTGCAAGGTGGGTACTATGATTCTGACTGTGTGAAACTGCGAATCATTGCAAGCACGCTCATGTAAACGTAGATTGACACATGACTCCCATCTCCACAGGCAAATCCCCTTTAAAAATGCTTCTTAATTCAGATGGAGTTCAACTTCAAGATACAGCTCTTTCAAAAACCGACTGTTATCTTTTAATATGAATCTCACCGAAACAAATTGCTTGCAATTATCGCGATCTTGCTGCCGCTACACAACAGCAGACAGTAGTTGAAAAAGATTCTGAAATGTTCACGAATTTTTGATGGCATTTGAAAATTTTGAAGTACTTACTTGCAATATGAGAGACATTGCAGAAACAATTTCTGCAACAAGAACTATAATTCGATATATCCGGTTAAATCCTGCTCCATCCAGAGTGTAATGTATCCGAACGAAGACATACGCCACGAACGAGATGATATAAAACACATACATGATTCTAAAGATGTGGTTGTTGGTCTTCGACAATATGAGTGGAACGCGATGAATGGTGGTTACTGGCCTACGCCCAACTTCATTTGTAACCTACAAATTTCATAAAACTATGAACATTTTGTTGTGAAACGTGAACAGTGTTTGAAAGGGTTGTGTTTTTCCTTGACAGAGTTTCAAAACTCAGAGCACCTTGCACAAAATGCACTGTACTTTATTCGGAGAAGATAACGGAAAACAAGGCAGACAGTTCCGCTTACGGCTTGA
>JGI24021J15306_10000528_pt1 | contig 29729 bp, 17 predicted proteins | sample Ectturendosymbi1_FD_15306 | JGI IMG/M metagenome (IMG submission 15306) | reverse complement strand
AAAAAATCTGCTAGACATTTAATAAAATCCATTCTTTTAGTACAAAACCACATGACCAAACATGGGTTGTTAGATGTTGGGTTGTAAAGATGAAAATTTTAATAAAAAGCCAAACAGTGCTAAAAACAAGCCAGAGAAAGGCCGAACCGATTATGGCCAGAAAAAAGTCGAATTTTTTATGGTATTGCTATTCTTTTATCATGCCATTGCTTTGTCATAAGAAAGCACTTGAATTACAATAATATCGCTGGAATTTTTTTCTTCAGGTGGAAATTAAGTTTTGCTTGGCCTTGTACTGGAGCTCCTTCCTGATGCTTCTCTGACTTTCCATGGTTTGTGAGATTACACACTTTAGGTACAGTAGTGCCACAGTTTGCAGTATGCAGATTTTGATCCATGGCAGCTTTTCGCACCTATACGAATGTTTTCTCCCATTCACTCTTATATTNACGACTAGAATCATAATTCTTTCCACTTCCTCGACGTCATTATCGCATTTCTATCGCAGGTCTGTCTGCCAGCCTCAAACCTTGCTTCGTCCTCACAACACACTATACACAGCGTACGCATTTCCAGTGTTTATGCAAAGAAATATTTCTAATCTCGCATCCCGCAAATAGTACAAACTACAAATTTCAGAACGCGGGCGTCGGTCTAATATAGCAATTATCACAAAAAGTTTGCAAAGGTGTTGCCGAGAAATATGAAATTATAAATATTTTTGTACAGAGGAAACTTTTGCAGCGTAAAAAATCCAAAAAAGAGCCAAAAGGCCGAATTAATTTTTTAAGGCTAACCAACTCGAGACAAGGCAAGGAAAAGGCCAAATAAATTTCTTTTATGCCAACTAATTTGAAAAATACCCACATTTCTGAAACTTTGCCTGAAAAAGGCCAATCTAGCAACCTTGACCCTAGCTTCTTTCGAATATTTCGGCTGCGGGGATTCCCCGTTTCATTGGGATCATTTCTACGATGCAATACGCGCTATCCTCTGCTTAGACTTGACAAATCTTTCAACGGTTGGCATTTCTAATTTATATTTAAGCCATGTTTTTTATTTGAGAAAGCTCAGTTCAACATCAATTCCTTCTGTATTTTCCTAAAATACATGTTGAGGCACGAAGTGTCTGTAAAAAATAGAAATTCTTGGGACAAACGCTTCAAATTAACTCATTTAAAATCATTTTAGACCCTGTGACTAAATTGGGTGAAGTTCCGCTAGTTTTATTTCAGCATCACGATTTCTCTAGAACGGGCCTGCACAACATATGGCCCACGAGCCGCATGTGGCCCGCGAAAGCTTTTCTTGCGGCCCGAGAGGATTTTCTCAATTGTAGAAACTGCTGCAATAGCTCGACCTCAAATAAGTAATTGTCGTTCTATAATTTATTCCATACTGCAATGAAATCTCTACATCGAAATGAAATAGACTTTTGCGGCCCGCTGCAAATTTTTGTTGATAATTTCGCCCTTCGAGCTTTCTGAGTTGTGCAGGCCTGCTCTAGAATATACTATAGGGCAAATTGCACCCATACATTAATCATACGTACCTGCCATTTTAGTTGTTTTTCTGAAAATATAATTGTCTGAGTCACCATTTCAGTTCAAAATGCTGTTTGAAAGCCTATTTTGAAACATTTTTGCAAACAATTTGAAACACGTTTTTCAACAGATTTATTGCATTCATGATGACACATTTGGTGAGATAATGACCATGGCAGCAACTTTACCTTGAAGGGTTGGTGAACGATGGTCATAAATTTCAAGGACTGCTGCACTTCTTTGGCAGCAAACGCCAATTTGTCGGTAAGGGCAACTTTGCTTTTCACGTAGGTCAGACCATAAATGCTAATCAGTTTGAAACGATCGTACATACAGCGGATATGAATGGATTTATGTTTTTCAAATCCAAATCCGATCCAACAATAATATTTCAAAATCTGAAAACTGCCTGTTGCAAAATCCAAATCCTGTTAAAATCCAAAATCATATCACTGTTTTTAGCCAATAGGTGTAATCCAACTAAAAGATTCAGAAACAAAAAATAGCTTAGAAGCTAATTCAAGTTAACTTCTGCTCTACTTTTGGCTCACAACACTGTAATATTGGACTATTAGGCTATTTTGCAGCATAACCGTTAGTTAGGCCATAAAGATTAACAGGTTTACAGCGCAAGCGACTCATTAGCACGAGTCTACACATGTCAGTAATGATGAACTGTGGTAAATGTTACTGGGCAGTGGGTATTACTGTACGTATAACAATCATGAGTAAAGAAGAGGACTGGATCATGAAAGTCATACCAACTCCGTAACTTTCATGACACGATACATAAGAGAGCTTGTATCACTGGTCATAACCAAAAGTCAAAATTTAAATAAATACAGTGTACAATCCCGACGAACTTCAGAAACTCCTTTGAACCAAAATTCACAGCTTAAATACAGTAATCTGCAATCCTGAAATTGAACCGAAAGTTGCGAAGAAGTTAAAAACAAAATTATCTACGTTCGAATTGCGGCTTATTGAAATGTTTCCAGAGGTCAGATGAAGTTCAGGTGCCGCATATCCGGAAGTGTTGGCGCTAAGTTGCCTGAAGTCATTTACTGTAATCGCTTTTGTCATACGAACTCCAGAAGGCTATTCTAAAAGACCAAAGACAAAATATACACGAAAATATTTCACTGATGTAGCCCTGCAGTATATGTTTAGATTAAATACTAAATGTTGCGCACGCCACCCTGTTCTCACCTCTTACGGTGAAACTTTCTCTCCATCGTCAAGAGAACTGCACAGTGCTGAATGAAGTGATTTTAGGCATTATTAAACGGTTATGTTCTAGATTTGTTGAACATCGTTCACAAGTGTTATTTAAAATAGAGAATGTTAATATTAACTGAAATAAATTTGGAATATATTGCGTTGTTTGTTTTCGAAGGTTTGCAGCAACAAATACTTATCTTAGTTCTTGCTAATGGAACTGGAATTAAGTGTTGGACTCAGTTCCTTGAGCGGGATGAGAGTAGAAAGCAGCTAGATAAAACGATTTTGGTAAAAAAAATATGAAAAAAACAGTTAACTGGTTTCTGTAGATACGTTAGTAAACCCTGGAATACTAATCTTCAGTTTTTGTCACACTAACCATAACATCGGGTGTGCATGACCCGGGTTTCACAAAAAAATTACTTTCCTCAACTGAAGTTTATCACGAAAACTACACTGAAAATATAACTCTCATTGAGCAGTTTGAGCTCTAACAAAGTTACTTTGTACTCTAATATCAAACGATTTTTGATGAAAAGGGTGATGGTGTAAATTTCATATATGTCTGAACTGAATTGCTTATAACAAAAAACATTTGGGCCTGAAGAACTTCTTATGTTGTGTACTGCTAACACGACCGTAGAAGCATGCGCTGAGTGAGTTTCAGCTCTTTACAGCCACCTGGCTCTCAACCCCGTCTAACCATAACGTGGGTTAAACGTACATTTGCAGCTCACACTAACCATAACGTCGGGTCAGCGTGACCCGAACTCGTGACGAACTCGCTCCCTTTGCAAAATCGAAAAGAGCGTGGATGACCGCAAGCGCACCTATTTACAAGCCACACAAAAAATGAAGCTACTGAAGAGTTGAAAGCGCGCCGACGCGTGCCTACGTAGTTTCACGTGGATGACCTCATATGACCTGGGTCACCGTGACCCACATTAGTTTAAGCATGTTTAAACACTTGAACTTTCTCCTCTTGAAGAAATGCAGTATCCATTCGTGGATTTCTTTTTATTCAACAGAAATGGCCTGTCGGCTACAGGCGAGAAATTGCTAGAAAGATTTTGCACCGGACAAAGATTTCGATCCGGGCAACTAGTGTCATCGCATCAAGGAAAATCAAAATTTCAAAAAACAACCACGGGCTCTAACTTAATCGTTTACAATTTATCGAAAAACTTCCGAAACGCTTTGAAACTTCGGAATACTAAAACTGATATGCTTGAACAATAGCCTTATTTTCCTTTTTGCACAGATTTTATAGAATTGACAATCATGAATTTGTTAAAATCTTTATCTGTTTTTATTTCCTTCTCTATTATTACCATTCTGTTTGAACAAGATTTCAGAATTGAGGATGGGCAAAGTTACGTGAAACTTTGCTGATAGATTCGAATGTGGTGTACTTTGCTTCGGTTCCATGTCGTTGTGCAAACACACGCCACAACTGCTTAATCACGATGAGGTCGTCGCTCAGACTGTGAACAGGTTTCTATTTTTCGTTGAATCACGATAGGAGGAAGAAAAGCTTAGTAGCAATAAATAGAAATTTCCAAAAAATGCGGCGAGGCGGCTACGGTGCGACTTAAACGAAGCGCGGTGGCCAAGAGTCTGCCAACAATCGTAATTGTCAGGTCATCACGTGACAGGATGCTTCAAATTAACTACTCGTTTGTTTGGAAGCATTTTCTCCAATGCAGAGAATGCACGGAAGTGGTGAGCATCAACCTCGTGGTAATTAAACGTGAAAAGCTTCATTGAGTAAAAGAGTGATAACATATTCTTGAAGTGTTGTCGCGATGACCTCTTGACTGCTGTGGGCGTTGAGGCAAAACTTACCCGAGACAAATAAAAGGGAATTTTCGAATGAGGTTTACAAAAGTTGGAAGTTTTACTCTGATGTTTGTATCAGCGAGGTTATGCAATAAAACTTTTTGTGATTAAATCCTCTTCTGCACTTGTCCACATGCGAATTTGCGCCACATCGAAATGTTTTCAGAGGCCAGATGAAGTTCAGGTGCCCGGATAACCGCAAGCATTTGTGGTAGGTTGCCTGAAGTCATTTACTGTAATCGCTTTCGTCATACGAACTGCAGAGAGGCAATTCCTAGGCCAAAGATGAAATGTTCATGGAAATAGTTCGCTGATGTTGCCCTGCAGTTTATGTTTAGATTTAAACAGCAAATGTTGCGCACGGCACCCTGTTCTCACCTCTTAAGGTGGAACTTTCTCTCCATCGTCATGAGAACCGCACAATTCTACACATAGTGCTTTGCGTGTGACTACACAGTAACTGTATTTTATGGCCTTCAATGAACATCGTTCAAAAGTGTTTTTGAAATTAGAGAATGTTAATATTAACTGAAGTAAGTTTGGAATGAATTGCATTGTTTGCTTTCACGATTGCTTTCACAACAACCACAATTCATCTTCCCTCTTGCAAATATTGCGGAAGAATAAAAAAAGATATTTTATTTGACGTGTTTACTGCGAAAGCCTCTGAGTTGTGAAAGCACGTCTAGGGAGTAATAGTACAAGCAGCAGCACGAGCATAATTAAGTTACACAGGACAAAGTTTGACTTAGGGAATCAACTTCTTCAAAAGAAACTCGCAGGATCAACCGTAGGTAGTCGGTTTTTCTGTTTGGAGGCATAGACATTTCAAGATTATCTTATATGTACTGTGTAACGTTCGCAGACTTGCTGTGTACCAGCTTTTTCTCTCAGTAGAGTCGCGGAGGCAGCAGCCCTAAAAGGAAATACCTCATGGTTCTCAGCAATTTCTGGTAGATCTGCTGGTTTCTCATCAAAATCAAACCAAGCAAGGTCTGAAATGTAATCAAGCCCAAGGTCCTTGGTCCACTTCTGAGCCGCTTTATCTTGGGTGTAGCTAGCCAGGACTTGCCTCGCCAATCTTCCGTGGGTCATTTTGGTCACGAAGATGAACCATTATAGATGAGATCTCTCATTTCTAAGAAGTGGTTTGACGTTCAGGATTACAAATTTCACTCGCGCACTTTGTCGTAACGTGTCACACCGTGAACTCTTCGCAAAAATCCCATCTCTGCCGCTTGTGCCGTACGTGAGAGATAGCACTCTTTCAGTCATTACCCAAGATTCGTGACCAGAGGTGAGAATAGGAACAAAGACCGATTTAAAAACTCACAACTTTGCATTGTTTTTAAAAGCCACAATTTTGTGACCGCAGAGCGATAAAATTCACGCAGAATATTATCTGGTGATAGCAGTTGGTAGCGATATGTCATAGGATGCCCTCAAGGCCAAGGCAGGGAGTGTTGGTCGTTACGTTTTAGGTAATTAGTTTTTTCTTTAAGATACGACTTATAAGTCAAGTACAGATGGTTTCACACATGGTACGTTGGCACTGGTAAATAAATGATGACAATTTGTAGTTTTAGTGTTGAAAAAAGAATGCAAATTGGAAACGCAGCGTTGGAAAATTGATGGTAACGTTTTAGCACTCGAATCATAAAAAATTGATCCCATTGTCAAAACGTTATAATTATAGTATTTCGTTTTCTACGTATTCCTATGTAAAAACTAAGAATATCACTTAATTGCATTTTTTTTGCTAAATCTAGTTTCCGGGACACAATAATTTTTATGTACTTACCAGAGTTATAAGTCAAATCAAAGACCTAGCATGCTGACAGCGATATGTATGAAAATAAATAAGTTCGTGTAGCTTTTTCAGTAATCTTCAGTAAAAAAAATTGTCAACAACTGGTAATGAAGAAGTAGCTCTGGGAATAAGAGTGATGTAATGCAGTAAGCAATTTACCAAATTTTGAAGCAAGCTGGTTACTTAAAACTGTTTAAACAAAAGTAACAACCGGCGTCAGAATGCTCAAACCATTTTTGCGTAATGCGTTAGCAGACACCTATAATCACGCATATCGTTGGATTTAGGAAATCTAATATCTGGATTTCCACAGCAGACAACTTACTCTTGAATACATATTCTTGCTTTGATTTCACGTGATCATAAGCTTGTTAGCAGTTATAGAGGTTCCTGCCATATTAAATGTCTAGAACTCAGACAATTTTTCTAAAATGACACAATTTGTATAACTACATCAAGATGACAAAATTTGGATAACTACATCAGAATCATCAAATGAACCCATTCGACAAACATTAACTCTATTTGGCAACAGCTGCTTGGAACTAACGTTTCGCTAAGCTTGCACAGCCGAACAAACGGATGAAGTTTAATTCCTAGATGTTAATCATTGCATAATTACTGACGACGATTTTGGGTGTGTTACTAAAGACTTCGTAAAACCCGCAGTGGAGGGAAGGCAGTTCATTAATGGGAAATCACACTACACAGAAACAACATTCAATGCAAAGTTATTGGAAAAAGCAATAAGATTGAGGCGTCTCCACCAAAGAAAAAAAGACAAACTCAGTCGCTTAAACCAACTCAAAGAAAAAACGATTTGCTCAAACTCCTCTTTGGACATGACTAATGACATCATAGCAATGGCATCAAATTGGGAAGAAAGGCTACGGCTCCTAAAATGCGGCAAGAAAGATGACCCACAGGCTTGGGCTACATCTTTTCCCCAACTGCTAACTCTGACAGAGAGAGAAAAAGCTTGAATACGAAGGCAATGATAATCTACAAAAGATCTACTACAATTGTGTAAATACTTACAAACTGCAAGCACCATGTTAAAGCAAGACGAGGGAGCGTGTCAAGGGTGTGTCGGGATCTTGCGGCCGCGGTGCACTTTGTGGTTGCCATGGAAAACACAACAAATCAATGGTACCATGTGTTTCATAAATAATGAGCAAAACTAAATCTTTTCCGCTGAACCAAAATTTGACATGCGCGAACTATTATATTTATGTAGCGACTTATGTGATATGCCATGAGCAATATGTCAGCCAAACCAAGAACAAATTTTCCAAGAGATGATCATTGGTCACCGCACCGCAGTATTTGGAGCAGGCCAGATTGTAAAAATGACAAAAATGAAGTGGCCTTGTCGCGACACTATACAGCATTCCATGGTATCGTAAATAAACCACCCATGCATAAAGCTTACCCTATTACTTTTGCTGAACAACCTAATTTTCACTCTCTAAATATCTGTGAAAGTAAATACGTCATCAACTTGATGCACAAATAGATATATAAAACATGATCCTTCCCCGCGTGACATAAGTTTTGCTATCTTTTGCGCTGTTCGTTGACGTGTTATGACCTTTTCCACCAACAACATTCTGCGTGCTGGCGTTGTTTTCATCCGTCACAGCGTTTCAAATGGGCGCGCTAAAGCTTGGTTCCCATCGCTATACCAATGCAAATTTTGTTTACGCATTCTGCCAACGTTCTGAATCATACGGCGCGTTGTTTCAAGCTTAAATTGGCCCGTTGCCTTGCTCAATGAAGCGAAATTCAAGTGAACGCAATTATTTAAGAACGACGCATTCCATAGTTTTAATTATGGCAGCTTGTGCTGTGATTTATTAAAATTAAGTAAGTTTTGGCGTTCCAGTGAACGCAATTATTTCAGAAAGACGAAAATTCAAGTTTTGATGTCGCAGTTGGTGTTGAGTGATATGTTCACTTCAGCCTTAAGGTTGTTTGCTTTCTCTGCCCCTATTTTAGCCTTTCAACGTTTCACCTGTTAACATTTCTTGCAGATTTAAGGACGGATGATGCGTAGTGTTACGTGAAATCGATTTCCTATTAAAAATTTGCGATAGATTCCTTGCTTGTCTCACATGTGGAGTGTAGTTACTTGAATAATTTTTAAAAAATCTATTTTTGACATTGACATCTATTCGGTTATGAATGCCTAAATGACTTCAAACAACATTCATTCATTTTCAAACCCGCTTTCCTCTCTGAAGAGCCGCGGGAACAGTAACCCTAGGAGGAATTGAAATACCTCACGGTTTAAGCAACCTCAGATGATTCTGCTCAAAACCGAACCAAGCAAGGTTGGAAATGTAGTCACGCCCCCTAGTCTTTGGACAACCTTTGGGCTGCTTTCACGTGGGTGTAGCCAACAGGACTTGCCTCGCCAATCTTTCCTGGGACATTCTGGTCACGTGACCGAACCAACGAAGCTGGGATCTCTCAATTCGGAGGAGGAATACCTCGACATTCTGGGCTATACGAATTTCACAGCTGCACACTTCGTCACGATGTGTCACGCCGTAAACTATACGCAAAAATCCCATCTCTGGCGCTTGCACTTGAGATATAGCAAATTTTCGGTCATTACCCAAGATTCATTACCAGAGGTGAAGATTCGAACAAAGACGGATTTGAAAACCGAAGGTGTTTTTGTTCTCGTTGAGACATTTCGGTCATTTTTTGCTGAGACACTGGCCACTGAAACGTGTCAGTCATTTTTCTCACAGCTGTATTAAAACTTGCCGTAGCAGTGTTCATTAGCCTATATTTTCAGACATTCTGAACGACTTGACTTAATTTTTTTCGGTCATTTCAAAAATATTTCGGTCTATGACCGAAAAAAAACTACTGGTTTAAGCCTCCCGTTTTGTGACACAAAGGAACAAAAATCACGAAGAACTGTTTACCTTACCATTCTGTGCATCGATCTCGTTCTGCCTTCCATCACTCGTGAATACCGTCCCGTGGTACTTTAACCTCTCGACTTTGTGCAGTGTATTGCCGCCCACTTGCAGCATACACTGATTTGGGTTTCTGGAAAGACATAATACCTCGCTCTTTTTAGTGCTGATTTTTATTTCCGGCTTGTTCGCACGTAGCCACATACCAATCACGTGCATGCTGAAAACCTTGTTTGGAAAATTCTCAGCTGTAAGCATTTGTGCAATGTATATAGACTATGAATGAAGAGGAGTGGTGACAGCACACACCTTTCTCAGAGTACAACACCCACTTAACTCCGCCGATACAGACACAAACTTCTGAGAAGGAATGGAATGACTTGGCGGTCAGTAACAGGTGACAGTCACCAACGTACTACCGCAACACTGCCAATATTTTTATGAGGAGGAACCCGGTCATGTTCATTCTCGAGATCAACAAATTTCGTATAGACGTTTTTCGTGCACTCCAAGATTTCTCGAAAATTTGTTGGGAAGTGATATTTGGTCTGTAGTGCTACGGCCCAGGGGCACAACGATGGGGGGGAAAGGGGGCACAATTACCCGGGCGCCGAATCACTATGGGGACGCCGAAACGTCCCAGCAATGTCACAAGCACTTGCTTCAATACACTACATTTGTTTCCGAAAGACCTCAGGTTCGAACATGGGGGCGGCAAACTTGCTTCTTGCCCCGGGCGGCAACTAACCTCGTTACGCCCCTGCTACGGCCAGGACCAAAAAAAGCTCTGGGCATCATCCACTTTGGTTCAACTATTGCTCTGCACTTTTTACATGGCAAGTGACACAAACTTTTCCAAGGATGAAAGAGGTGCCCCAGCAATCTGTGCATTCACTCCTGTTTCCCTTCTTTTGTATGGGGCCTGAGCACCCCAGTTTGCCCAACTTTCGGTGGTCTCCCAGAATACCAGGCCACTTGACACACACGAGTCAGCCAAAGGACGCCTCGATTCAAGGCTTTGAGCAATTCAGGTATGAGTTTACCACAACCTGAAGCCTTCCCAAGCTTGAGTGTTTCGACACCTAGAAGGAATTCTAAGACAGAAGAATACAAATCGTAAATACATATATTTTCCTTCTTAAAAAACAAAAATGTTGAGAATCATTTTCAAAAGATTTTAACCAACCAAAACAAGTTTTCAGGAAAGTTTTTTTTTTCTTGCTTCCCCCTTCTGTCGCAAGACAGCTTTTCAAAGGCATGATAGCAGTGCAAATGTTTAGAAAAAAGTTCTTTGCTTCTTTTTCATAAAAGAAAATTGTATAGAAGCACTATTTTGTGAGTTTTAAGTTTAATGGTTCTCTACATTTTCTAACGTTAATAGCATGCAATAAGCAAACATGTTTGAAGTTTCTTGTGGATTTTTTATTTTTCCGAACGTAACCTACTAAAATCAAACTTCTTAATTGGCGTTAGACGAAAAAACAAATGGAGTTACGCAAGCATTGTGTCAAAACGTGTTGTTTACACAAAACTACTGGAAATCAAACCTATTATCTTAGCCTAAAATGCAGTTAATCCTCTCTTCATAAGTGAAAGGGTAGAATATTTTTCAAATTTTTTGCAACATATCTTAAGACATGTTTTAAACTATTGTTTCATCGTATAGAGCTTCACGTCTGGTTCCACATATCGCCAGACCAAACGCTATTTGATAAATCATGCTGTGCAGTGTGCACTGTGATGTAGTTCGGCATATTTCATGGCTCAAAGGATATTTTAACTTGTTACTTCCCGCCTCCTGTTTTTCTAAGCATTATCTCTTCAAGAACTGTCATTGATGATGTAAAGCAAGTGCAAAACTTCTTACATAATAACATGGTCCTTGGTTTGGGTTTGTCACATGGGATAGACGTACCGCAAAAGCGTAAATTTTTGCACCAAATTCAAAGTGCCTATGCAAGTAAGTGTAAGACAAAAATCAAATCTGCGTTAATTAACTCTGGTTAACAACGAACAATTGACAAAACTTTAACAAGGTAGCAAAATGTCAACAAAGAATTAATTACTGAAGAATGAATTAGTATGAAGGAAATCTAGAGTTTTATGGTGATATAAAACGATTAGTGCATTCTGAATGTTTAGAGACCGTGACCCGACAATTTATCGAACGACAGTTTATCTAACGACAGTTGATTGAACGACGGTTTATCGAACGACAATTTATCGAAAAGACAGTTCATCGAACCGACACCTTATCTAAACGACAGTTCATCGAAACGGCAGATTTTCTTCCAGGAGCCTTACAAAAGATACGCATTTCAAAACAGCGCCATTGGCACAATGTGTCTTCAAGCACATTGTGATTACTTTTCCTGAATTTATCTAGGCAATATCCAAAAGCAAAACGTCAGATCGGAAACATGTGTCGTTAAGCAACGCTACCATAATCAAAAATTGCAAGAATGAAAGAGTGGTAAATAGATCAAAGAGCAAACCCAGGCACCAAATTTGCAATGGATCTAAGATGGTTAATATGTAGCATAACACACTGACGAAGGCCTAAAATATGAGAATGCCGGGAGAAACTACTGTGGAAAAGCAAACCTACAAATATCACTACAAGAACCATCATTGCAGCAATCCACTGACGTCCCTTACTCAAGTCAAAATTTTGCTCATAGTGACAATTGTCATGCTATGAAATTTTCTGTGGTGGTGTTGTTTATATCTACTTTCTGTTGTCGACCGTTGGAATGATGGTGAAGTTCAAAATACTAGACGGTCGAAAGCTAGTAACAATGCAGAAACGCTTGTGGGTTGCTGAAAGCGGAAAACATTCAATTAAAAATGGTAATGTCAAGAAATGTTTTTTTCAGTGCAACACTAGCTTTTGTGCTTCATTTCATTCAAGAAATCCCGCTTAAAATTAAACTGGAATTTTAATTTTTTTTCTATATTTGTTTTTTTGCAAGCTCTTCATTACCACCAACATATCTGATACAGAAAAAACGACAGTAATGGCAGCACGTTTTTGGTGAAATAGCGTACACGACCATGCAGGGAGTGTACCAGGCTTAATCTCACAGTTCCAACACCTTCACTTTGAACAAAACACTACTTCTTCTCTGCGAGAAGAAAAAACTACTGTTTTTTAGGTAGAATGACCAGGTCTCTACAGATGGTTTACAGTTGATACAAAATCATGTAAAACGATCATGGTTATGTTCATTAAATTCGCGTGCTAAAACGAATACTGCAGTTAAGCTCTTGTAAATAAATGCCAAGTTCAAACAAGGAAACATTATTTAAACTACAAGCTCTTGTGCATTAGACGGAAGGAATTCAACGGCAGGTAGCAGCATCTGTGAGGGAGCATTACTTTGCCTTTGCTTCATTGTCGGACCACCTTTGCTATGCAGGATAAACTCAAAATGAACAGTGTTTTGATTTAAGCGGTTGATCATAAATTTGAACTGATGGATTGCGAAGTTGAAGCCAATATCCTCGAACCATTTCTTAGTATATACTCATTTGCATAAAGGCATGCAATGAGCAAATCTGTGCACATCCCATCTTCTTCAGCGCTCGCTTGTAATCTCAATACCTGTGCAGGTTGCATAGAATTCACACAACTGTTCTGCTGTATCGAGTTATTACCTTCATAACTTTTTTACCACGATGGATTGAAATGAAATGAACCATCATTGTATCGGAGAGATTCTACCGAAAGTACCAGAATTGCAAGATATTGAATAAATATGCTTTTTCTTCATGTCTTATCTTTTTATTCCAAGTTTATTTGTTAGAATTATATCTAAACAAATTTGTTGCCTAAAACTTTTATTCATGAAGAGCTATCTGAAGTACTAAAACGTTACACTTTTGGGATTGCTTCACCAGCATACTTACAAAAACGTTTCCCCGTTTAAATGTGAACTCATTTTCTGAAGCGGTGTTTTGTTTCAGAACGCACTTTTTCACTAATATTCAAGCTTGCGCACCTTCTGTTCGTATTTCAGTGGAGCCTTTTCAAAACTTGAAATCAAAATTTGTTTACAACTTTCCTGTCACTTGTAACCAGTGCCATGGCGTTGAAAAACATGTGGGAAAACTCTGTTAAGGTGAAAACTGGAATTGCTGGTCAACATAAAGAACAAATTTTTCTCCGCTGAATATTTCTCATTAATGACGAAAGCATGCTAATCAGCAAATCTCACATACATACTGTATGTTAAAACCAGGTAAGAAGATATAAGCGGGACTTTTCCAATGGGTTTGTGCATGCTACATCCTGATATCCCTTGGTTTTATGCATGCTATATGCTCGCACGTTGGTGATTTTCGCATGTTAGTAGGTGACGAGTTTTTAATTACGCGAGCTTTGTTCGCAAGTGGAGTTATATAACCTGCGAGTTATGTAACCTGCATCGTTCTGATAGAAATATTAAAACTTTCACCGCGAAAGTGGCTCAAAATACCAGCTTCTTTGCTGAAGTGTAACAGACCGTTTGATTCTGAAGCTGGCGGCTATTCTTAGCATAGATTTTTCACTTCGCGGAAAGAAACTCGGCAACTTTAATTTGACTCCTTGCGTCGGCCTCCGTCGACACATGCACAAGTACCTCACACAAGTCACGAAACAGGTTCACGATCCTCCTCTAAACAATTTCGCGGTATGGATAAGCGAAATCACTTGCCTCAGGCTGGTCCAGACCACGTTTGAACTGTGTCAACGACAGCCTCACGTTTCCAGGAAGTAACGTTTACCGGAGAGCGATTTTGCACGAGCATAAGTTTGCCAGCCTACATCGTTGTGCACTTAAATGTCGATAAGGCGTCGATCTGTAGATTCGCAGCAGGAGTATTTAGTTATTTTCTCGGAGCTTGTTTAAGTACCAGAAAGACCTTGTGGATGCTTGAAAGGAAGTAGGAAGAAATGCATCAGCTTGTCCCAAAAGGGCAGAGGCAGAGTTTACTTTATAAAATCACTTATGCTAAAAAACAATTCAGGAATATTTTAGAAAAAGTTATACGAAAGGTGAGTCAAAATTTACTCACTTTTCGAATGAAAACAAATTGAACGTCAACTTTGTTTCTCATCTAAGCAAAAGCGCTATGTTTAATACAGGACATAATTGCAAAATTTACTGCTGCAAATATCAAAAAAGGTTTTACTAAATGAAATTAAAATGTCAGCAATAAAACAGATGGGTCATTATATATAGAATTACAAATATTTTGGGTATTTTATGCAATTGCCTAAAAAATTCCACGGGGCAACATATTCCATTCACAGTCGAGTTACCGTACAAAGTTACTGCTCGTGCGTTCAATTAATCAATTTACTGATTTTTTTATCAATCATATGAGTGAAGATATCGTGTATCTCAAAAATGCTTGATGTATCGAAGGTTTGAGAAAAGATGAAAAACAAACTTCGCTTCCGTGAAACTCGTCTTTTACTCCTAAATGCACACATATACCGTAGGAGGCAAGACTGCAGAATGCTAACGGCCGTTCGAAAAGAAAAATACTATTTTGTCTGAGCTAGGTCGTATCGTTGAACTATAAATTTTTGTGTATTTCAGGAAAAGGAGAGGTATTTTTTAATTTTTTTACTTCTTGCTTGTGACTGGTCTTACTCTTGCATAACACATAAATATTCAGAAATAAAATAAAAATACCGCCGTTTTGTGCAGTTAGATGTTAGCCAAACAGTAGAGCTCAAGCGATTTTTGGTTGCTTCGGTCACAGATTTTTGAGTGGGATCAAATATTTGCGTAAGACATAAGACTCTTCTTCAAACTCCGTGTAAAGAAAGTTGGACGATAGTTGCAATCAATGGCGTAGCCAGCGAAAAAAATTTGGGGGCCAAATCTTTTTTCTTTAAGCGAGCAACAATATTTTGTTTGGGACACAACCTCCCCCCTGGCTACGCTGTATGATTGCCATATGAGTTGTGCTGCACTAAACGAAAAAGGATTCTCATGCTCAGTAATCGTATTGATTAGGACACGTTTTTGATTGAAGACCTCTAAATTGCATACTACCTTGACCATGAAATGAGACATAGATGCTATCAGGTAAAAATCCCTTGGATCCTATTCTGCACGAATAACTTTGAGCAAAAGCGGAAGCTTGGATTTCATGGACGTTCTGCACTGTTGCATTTAGCAAAAAATGACTCGCGTTTTTTTCTTGGTATGTATCAAGAAGAGGTTTCACGGCTTGTTTAACATCAAATTTATTTCATTTCTAAATGTTATTTTACGAGTGAGCTAGAAACCGGCCCGGAGCTATTGCTACGTTATCACTGTCAACTCAAAACCAATCTCCAGTAGAAAGTGGAACCCTTTTGGGATTGTCAATTCTACATTGCCGACTTGAGTATAGCAAAAGAAGTCAAGAGATAAAAAAGGTCGGCACATCTGCATATACCTTTTTCTCGTTTCGGCTGTAAGGTGCATGTCGCCCAAGTTATTATTAGCATACAGCATACCTTTCTATCGCCGCCAGACATGCTTATCGTCAATTGTTCTGGCTCCTACGAAAATTTAGTTACAAGCCATAGGTTAAAGAGGAATTGTACGGAACGTCATTATTAGAATCAACATTCAGAAAATATTTCAAGAAAAACGCACGTTTTGAAGCATTTAATTTACAACCCCGTTCCGTCGACGTTGACCAGAAAATGATGGCAAGAGTCAAAGACGATTTGATCACACGTGTAAAGCTAGTTACTAACTGTTGTTAAGTAGTTTACTGGCAGCCGCTGCGTATTTGGTTTACAGAGGTTTAGACAAAGGAGCAGTGGTACTTGTTTTGTTGTGCAAGATTTTCTATAAATTTAGTCAGTTACGTTTTGTATATAAGTGCTAGGTTTTGTATAAGTCCTGTGAAAAAGCACGAATTTCAAGAAACTAGTGACAAATAGAAACGAGTGGATTTTTGTTTCCTTTTGATAAAAACTGTTGACCAAAAACTTTCAAAAATTACTTAAATTTTATTGTGTTTCGTTTCGTCGCTAATCTTGTAAAAAAAGTTTTTGCTTTTGCTTATTATTTCAAATCTACAAAATCTGCTTTTGTTTATTATTTCAAATCTACAAATCTCTTATTATGCAAAACAAGAGCATAAGCAAACAATAGATATAAGCATGGGCGGAGCTAGGGGGGTGCCAAGGGGGCAACTGCCCCCCCAAAATTTTGCCTGGCCTCCCAGTGGCCCCCCCAAAATTAGGTCTCTTTCTGTAGGTCTCTTTCTGAAAGTCCTACACTAACCATTGACAGCTCCCGTTGTTGCAAAACTGGCCCCTCCAGTGGCCCCCCCAAATGAAAATGTCTGGCTCCGCCCCTGGATAAGAGCATAAGCAAACACTCTTATTTTGCAAAACAAGAGCATAAGCAACGTTAGATAATTTTATTCTAAAATACTCTTTAAGACCTGACTTTTCAAACATTAGAGAAAGTGAACCAGTGATCACCAAAGATAACGATACCATTTTGGTTGTGTCTGTTGTGTAGGACTTTGGCAGATTCAAATAGTCTTCGCTAGCCTTAGTTGTGAATTACAGAAAAAATTGGGTCATCATCATTTACTCGTGCAAGGATAGGAGCAATTAACAAAACGATGAAATGGAAAACAACAATTTTATTTTTTTCGCCTTGACGCAAGAACACTTGTCAATACAGACACAATAAGGCCGGGGGACGGCGAAAAGACACTTCGGGCATCCCGTCTGCCACCACCCAACCACTTGTTGTCAAACACCCTAAACGAACACGCTCACTAGCCCATATAGTGGCTAATTAAATGATTGGCTTATTTTTTTAAACAGCAGCAAAGATTTTGATTTTATATCCGGTGGAACATCTTGCCAGATATTTGGACCCCAATAAACTATTGGTGTTTTCCCCGTTTCCGTTCTAATTTTTTAGAAAAGATTTTCACCTTAACTGCTCAGAAAAATATCTTCGTGGTACATAATTCCTAAAAGTGTGTTTCGGTCAAGCTTCGAGTCTAGGGTGCAGATTTTATTAAAACGAAAAACTGGCGAACTAACGGTGGAGGAAAAAGCAACAAATTGTTTGAGGTGATTCTTGTCTGCAACCTCGTGAAATCACAGCGAAGAAAGTCGGACGCATTGTAATCTCAACACTCTTCATTTGTTGCTTGTCAAGAGTGTCATATATTTTCATGGCTCTTGGCATGCTTTCGACGTATATCTTCGGAGATTTTATGTAGTGATTTATTTCTTTAATTTTTTTCTAGCTAATTTGCTTCGGAAACACAAAGATTTCAAAAACACAAAGTTTTTTTTAAGTAAGTTGGCTTGAACAAAAAAAAGCACATCCTGTTAAGCTTTCAGGTACCGCCTGAAAACATTGTAATCCTTCACGTTACTTACACATAAAAGAGCGTTGACATCCCTGTTTCACGAGTACGATTTCATGTTGCTATATCCCTGTTTCACATGCTTATGCAGAAGCATGACAAGTTTTAACGTTAAAAGATCTGTGAAATTGGGGAAAACTTTTAAAGTTTTTAAAGGTCACCGAAACACGTGATTCTGCAAGTATATGAGAATGACCGCTTGAGGTTTGAGGCAGTTGTTTCCAGGTACGTGACAGTTGCGCGAACAACTGACCACAACTTTTTACGTCACAAAGTGTGGCCGAAAATATTTAATGAAAGTTCAATATCAGCAGACTTTTTGCTGTGTATGTTATAATCGCAAAATTCTGTAAACATATTTTTCTCTTGGCCGTTTATTTCAAACTATTGTTTGACAAATTTTCCTAACCACATTTATCTTGGCAACTGACTTCCAATCACAGTTCATTCCTGAACGGTAAATAAAAACATTTTCTGCGACAAACACGTTGCGAATCATGTAAATTTTCCAGTTGTAATGTAAGAAATAATCCTTTAGTTACAGTGGCAAAATGTTATTTTGTTTCAGTTTCTCCTCTCCCGTACCGGATCTAAATTCCGACTAGTTNTACTTGTTTGCTTTATTATAACTGGACACGTTTATGAAAATAGAGTAATAGCTCAATCGCTCAACGCTTTTGAAAGATCAATCACATTTTGCTGTAGGCAATTTCGCCGTTTAATACAAAAGTCAAGCTGTAAGNTGTTTCGAACATTTATTGCAACGTTTCTTCTTGAGGGGTCCGTAACTTTGTTAAATGTACTAGGAGTCCGTGACCCACAAATGTTTAAAGAAACGCCGCACTAAAACATAATTCAAATGTCGACTGTTTGCGGGAAAATCCGCGTTTTTCGGCTGCTAAGCCGATTCATCATGCGGCCGGATAAAAATCGAATGCCGGTTTAAACGAGGTACGGACAATCGAGGAAACACTGTACCACACCTTATCCGCAATGACAAGGATTCATGGAAGCCTCCTCGAACTGATTACGTCACATCAACCAAGTAATCTCTCCTACGTGCATTCGCCAACGTATACATTTCTGCAGTCACGTATGCTGCCGAGATTTTGTCTGTCTGAGACAAAATGAGATGAATGTGGCAGATCCTGGCAATTCTTAAGAACTAGTACTCAGCTAAACTTCTGGTCGTTTGATTGGATTTATATGAAAAGAAGTGGTAGGGAGTGAAAAACCAGGCGAAGTGCCACAAGTCATTGCAATATAAAAAGTTTAGGGCGAACCAAGGACCAGACTTTCGAGACTAAAAAGGAAAGCTATAACAGATTTAATAAAAAACTAGTTTTTTTACTGCCATTCGTTTATTGTGAGATATTGCACTTTTGGTGGCACTGCTCGAACTAACATCACAGAGCAGTACCATCTTTTTTTTATGTCAAGGCCTTTTCCTTTAAGGCATTTTTAGCAGGGATATGTCACCTTCCGCTTATCCTACCATTTCTGCATTATAATTTTGTTTAGTTCTGAAACAAAAAAATTGAAACACTTTCCATGCACAATTTCGGAGAAAGGTTAAAATTGGAAGATGAGTAAATGACGAAAAGCATCAATCTTTTGCAAATTCGTAGTAACCCAGGAAAACCGCATAAATGCTCGAAAAGTGCAACATATTCGTGGCTTCTAAAACTAAAATTGATACAGCTACTGGTGCACTGTCTTTGCTGAAGTTTGCTAATTGCTTGGCTGAAGCTGTGTCAATTACCTTTTTCGTTGGAAGATGAGGGACTTGTCTGATTATAATTGTGTTTTCTATTACTATTTGTTACCTTTGAGCTCAACGGTACTGCGGATTTTGCAAAAACAATTATTCACAGCCTGTCTGCAGGCAGGTGCATCAGCAACTTTCAGATTTCCGTGGCCCGTAACTCTACCGACAGGTTTTTATGAGCAGTGACCTGGAAAATTATTAATCCATTGGTCATCTTGGTCTTTTTGAAGTGATCTCAATCTGATCAGCTCAAGGTATGAAAAAACGCTACAGCTAATTTAGCGCTCGTATTCGTCCTCATGGAAAGCGGATTTACATAAATAAACAATGGGTAGGTCGATGACAAAACAGACCTCAGCTGTAACAACAGAAAAAGCTTTAAAACAAAAGAAAAAATGGAGCAAAATTGTAACGGTCCATTGGCCTTATATTTGAACTTTTGATATTCATCATAAATAAACCAACAACTTTTCTGTGAAAATTGAAGTGGACCGGTATTTCGAAAGGTGTGCAGAGTTTCTCGCTATGCTTTTTCTTCAAAGCAAGACAAGTACAGGTTACTGCTATAACATTCCACGCTTTTTGAAGCGTGGATGTTGGGCAGGTTTCATTCTTCGAACGGACATACGACATTTTAGCTTGGGTAAACCTAAAAGTCGAGAACAAAGTTGGAATGTTTTGTACAAATATCTTTTTCTTTAAATGACACAATGTCTGCCCCCATAGGTGACACTCTCTGTCATTTTTTTATTTTATTGACTTATCGCAGACCCGTGGTCCATATCACAAGCACAATCAAATAACAGAACACAAAAATGCTTAGTCACAGCGCATTACTGAGTAGGTGTTAGCACATCATCAACACTGAGAGAAGCAAAATTATTATAAATGGATGCTTTGCCACAGTAGCGCAGGAGCTGGGGGTGCAGGAGTGCAAGCACATCCCCAAAAGTTTTGATTTATCGAAAATTCGTGCAAAATCCCTGAAAATTCGGGCACAGAAATTTCGACACCTTTTGTTTCTTATTAAGTGATCAGTGAGTCTGACTGAATAAAAAGTCAGACTTTTTTCTCCAAAAAAAGGAAAAAAGACGATTTCTTCGTGTTTTGGAATTCGTGAAAATTAATGTTGAATAACCATCTCCTAGAGAAAGTGTAGAGGGAAAATTGGCAGCACAATACTTTTTCGGGCAAGTTTGGGGAAATCTTGGGCAAAAAATCCTCGCATCCCCAAAAATTTGCCTGCTCCTACACCTATGCTTTGCCATGAACAACTCTGCAGCGCAGTTTGAGAAAATTGAATTGTGTTATTTTCTTTTGTAAATGTTGAGGATTTCAAAGAAATCTTTATATATTTCAGAATACAGCTGAAGAGATTGCTTACATAGAAATTTGCTGAAGCTGTTCAGTTTACAAAGATGTTATTGCTGACGACAACAGTCTTCGCCGTCACGATGCTTTACGGTAAGCCAAGTCGGCAGATATTAGCGATGTTAGTTAACATGACGGCTTAGTGTTGCTGCCAATTGCTTGGCAGTAATCGAAATCACGTTCTGTCTATATCTTGGTGGCGTGCATTTGCATAGCATTTTTGGTCCATCCCAAACGTTACGACGATTTTATCGCCCGAAGTCCGTGCTAAACGTTTCCACATGCCTGAGATTACGGCGAAATAAATTACGGGAAACAACGCGTCGAGCAACCGAGATATGGACCTCACGTACGCTACGTCATCATCCGAAGCCGCCAATGCATCCAGCGAACATGAACGTGGTAACATCGATCACGGAAAAGAAACAAGTTCAGGAAATTCCCGCGCAACACACTTTGCCGATCGAATTCAGTAGTTCACACCTGAAGGACAACAGGAAAACCCTAATCTAACCTTAGTGCTGTGGTGTAGGCTACTGGCTATGAAAGATCGTTTGTATCCTGTTCTGGGCGGAGAACGGGTTTGGTCCGTATCTTGATTATCAGCAAACGCGCTGTCGCAATTTCACTGTTCGTCGTCGGGTTTGAATATGAGTACAAGCTTTGCCTTAACTTTGAGCAGGAGCAAGTTGTGGGTTCCCCAGCGGACGCTGTTGTCTTCAACGCCTCGTCTACTAACAAAAAGATGACCCCACGTTTAACGTGTTTTTGTTTTGTTTTTCTTCACACTGTATAGTTTTCGACAGTGGTGCCACTCTGTTGTTACAGAAAAGTTCTAGATTTCATGCTGAATAACACTAGATTCACAAAAAACACTCAGATTACAAATACGTGACAGATTTGTCAAATTACAAGAAAATTGGTGTTGTACTTAAGAACAAGGGGGGGTGTTCGATGAAACAAGCAAACTTATAAACACAATGAAATGGTTCTAAAATGCGTTGCAATGCAAGCAAAGACATTGCGCAATTCATTGTAAACCAGAAACAAAGAAAACGGGAAATAGCAGCAAAGCTTGTGTTTGTTTATACAGGTCACTGAAACATTTGGACAGCAAAATAGCCTTACATCGCCAATGCTGTTTCCTAAATTGTACAAAATCATGGCGAATAAAGTTATTTTCGTAGGTTTTAGCGATTGGGCGATCGCCCCAATCGCCCCTCCTTGGATCCGCCCCTGACCACAGTGACTTCGTAGCGGTTTAAGTCAAAACAGGTTATATGCTCTTGTGTAATTTAAGATGTAATTACTAAGTAGGTAGAATTTCTAGCAAATCACAATTGCACAAAATCAACAAAGTCTCAATTACAGTTGCAATTACACAAAATTGTGCAATTAATTACATTTAGTTCACTCATGATAATACACTAGATACCTGTGATAAACCACTAGAACACTAGATGAAATGCAAAAACACTAGATCTAGTGGGAAAACACAAGAGTGGCGCCACTAGTTTTCGAGAAGTCTTGCCACAGGTATAAAGTTTTTTTTTGTATTTGCAGTTGCTGATGGTGTCGAGGTGATCAACGTGCAAAGCGACAGTCACACAGAGATGAAAGACTGCGATTCTCACTCTACTTGTCAGGAAATTCTTGGAGACGCCGCATATGTCTGTTGTGGAAGCTGCCAAGATTTGTTTTGTTGCAACGACACATCAAGGGCTGTCAACTTTTCTGAATGCAGGTCCGATTCGCTTGAGGCATCGTGGATGTGAGTTCCTCGAGCGTCAACTTGTTTAGCGACGGAAATAATGGTTTGTGAAACGATGACCCCTGTGTGTACATACCCTGTAACCCGATGCTAGTTTTTGTTTAAGCTAAAGATGGAATTAAAATGGGTTGCCATTCGCAGAGTCGTTTGCCCTTTAGCAAGGCATTTGATCCAATTTCATGCCGTTAAGTGGTCCTGACAAAATACAAAAACAGTGATACAATGAAGGATCTTTCATGGTTCTGTCAATCAAACAAATATTTATGAGCTTCCAATATAGATGTTAGGTTTTTCTATAGGAGTGGTTTTCAACCATTTTTGCACCGCGACCCAGTGTAACAACCCATTATAACCCATCGACCCCCATCTAAAACTCGAATAAAGCAAATGTAATAGAACTGTACATGAAATATCTACTCGCGACTCCTCCACAATTGGTTCACGACCATTTTTTGGGGGGTCGCGACCCAGGTTGAAAACCACTGTTCTAAAACATTCTGGTGAAACGACTCCTCATATTTTCCTTCTGGTAAGTAAACTGTTTGAAACCTTGCAGTTTTATACAAACAAACAAAAAATTTGAACCTGTTTGTTTCTGGAATGTAACTCTCACCATAATGATTGTTTTAAAATACGTTGGTTTGTTAATTGCCACTCAAACAAGACCAATTTTACATTTAGAATAATGTGATAAAAACTCTGTGAAAAAATTAGGGAATACCCTGTGATAACAATGTCAGTGATTGGACTTGTAAGAAACCGCAAAGGTTTCAATCAGTACTGAAATTAACAGAAAGGACAATAGAAGCAACTGAAAGAATAATCAGAGGAATTGTGTTTTGCAGTGGTTCAAACACACTTGCTGTTGTGATTGGGTGCATGGTCATTTTCTTCGTGCTCGCACTGATTCTCAAATGGATTTTCAAACGCGTTGCCTGTGATAGCTGCAAGAGGTCAAACGTTAGCGACTTTGACGAAGCCGGAACTTCACCTTCTACGATAGGAGAAAACGGTGAATTTTCTAAACGATTCCACGATTGAAAAACATGCGTGCTGTTTGTTTTACATTTAAGAGACGTCCTCAAATAAACGTTACATTTTTTAATTTCTAGGTCGAAGAGCCACATCTTTGCCTGAGATACAGCCTCCTCCTTCCTACGGCGAAATTAAGCTTTACACAAAGATGGATCACAGCAAAGCGCAAGCTATTTACTACACTGTTCCAGGAGTAAAGGTATCGTAAATGAGCTTTCGCAGAAAGGGAATTACGTCATTGTCATATGACGTGTACTGACAACCATGACAAACATGCAGTAGGCTTGTGGGCTTATAAAAGCACCTTGTGACAGTTTAAACCAGAGATGGGGAAACTTTACTACCACGGGCCGCATGAATTGCGAAATATCGCTGGCGGGCAGCAAAAATTAATGAATTTTTGTCTTAAAATTCTACCTTTATCTTCCAAAGGAAAATAAATGTCAAGGAGCGAGAGACACTTCTCTTGACTCACGGCTTACGTGTCTGCTTGTCATGCAGTTTCGTTTTGACACGATTTTGTGTTCTAAGTTTGGTAACGAAAATTCTGATGCGGGCTGACCACGCGGGCGGCCGGTTTCCCACCACTGGACTTTGAACCGTCTATGTCTTAAGCGTTCATCGCTAAACAGAAACTTAAAGCAACAATACAGAGCGTTTTATACAGCATGAAACCATTTTAGAAGCGCTTAAATCATTCAAACATTTGAATAGTTATTAAAACTGCGCAACTAAGTAGATGTAATGACTAAAAGAACATAAACCAAGTTTTATTCACTGGTGTGAGCCTGCAGAGTCGAAGAACATTCCTAAAACTCCTTGGCATGCCAACAGCCTTTTAGCCGATATCTTATTGATGAACCTGGCTTTCTAGCAAACTATAACGAAAATGAGACTAAATACTTTTTGTCAGTAATAGACAACTTTTCATTATGATTTTTTCGCATTGTTTGCTAAGATATCTCTTGCTGAAAAATTTGATTCTTAGCATAAATAGCCCATCCTATAACTATGACATATGCGGGCTGAGAACTTTTCAAACATTCTGATGCAGCAAACATTGTGGATGGTTTCAGTTTTAACAGCAGACTAAAGCAAAAGAACGACTGCCATTAAAATAATTAATGTACTAAAATAAGCTTCATGTAGATCCACTAATATTTTCATTACATTTTCGAGGCAAAGTTTAATCCGACTAACTTGTATAGAGTTACTATGGAATCGTCGCTGAGACGTCAGTCAGCTACGACGACGAACATTCAAACACCGGACAAGTGACAACCATTTCTGGAAATATGTTATCTCGACATTCCAGCGTTGTTGATCCTCCTCCGTACAGCATAGCTATGGAAGAAAGGTACGTGGCACAAGTAGTAATGGCCTTTGCGTGTGTGGCAACATTGTAACCAACTTCATCTAATCAATATATGGGGAAAACACTTTTAAAAGGCTATTGCGTCGATAGATCGTTAGGTAATAATCACTTACAGCACAAGTTTAACTCATAGATATGTTAGTTAAATGTCCAATTTGTGGTGGATCCAGAAAGGCGTAAAAGAACACCACGATTATTTTCTGTCTGTATCCTCCATGTCAAAGGAAGAACGAACATAGCTAAGTACGTAGGATTTCGTAAACTTTTTATTATTTTTGTTGTTTTTATTTTTTGCGTGCTTTATTTTTTTGAGTTTCAAGTGACTTTTTGCCTTGACAATTACCTAGGTTTTTGCAAACTTTTTATTATTTTTGTTAATTGTATTTTTGCAGGCATTACAATTTTTTAAGTTTCATGTGACTTTTTGCCATGACAAGTTTTTGAAACAATTCTTTCTTTACATGGCCGGTAGCACAACTGTCCACTTACAGTTGATATTCTTTGTTTTTGTTTTCCTGTCAATTTCAACAACGTAATATTTGACAAGAAGTTCTGGTACTTTTTTGTCTATTAGTATTCTAGGGCTAGAAAACGTTCTAGTAAATGTAATCTTGGGAGAATTTCGGACATAAACTAGATTCCAATCAGTGGTGTCGGAGACGGGGGTGCAAGCGCACCCCCAAAGGTTTTGATTTGGTGAAAATCCGGGCAAAATCAGTGGAAATCTGGGCAAAATTTGTGAAAACTTTCGAAAATCTCTGAAACTCTGGGCAAACTCCATAAAAATACGAGCAAAAATGGCGCCCAACTTGCTTTGATTTGATAAAAGTGGCGCCCAATGTGATTTGATTTGAAAAAATGGCACCCAAAATCACATTAAAATTGCATAAAAAGTGGCCGAAAATTTTTTTGGGCAATTTTGGGGAAATCCGGGCCAAGTTCTTTCGCACCCCCAAAAATTTGCCTGCTCCTACATCTATGATTTCAATTATTTCCAGTCCAAAAGTATTCTGGCAAATCATGCGGCGTCTTCGCGCCAAAAAAATAGTATTGCTCGATCCATCAAAGACCAAAATGGTGTCTTACTCAGCAATGAAAAGGACATCCTTGGCAGATGGAGAGAGTATTTCAAATACCATTTGAACCCAATCGTTGCCACACCATTGGACGCACAGGTGGTACATTTGAGCGAGCAAAATACCATCACTGCAGTCGAAATTTTCCCTGTTGTCAAATACTGAATACTGGGAAGGCTGCAGGCTGCGATGAAATTCGATCTGAAATGCTCAAAGCCTTGAACGGAGAAGTTCTTTGGCTTACTCTTGCGTTTCAAGTGGCCTGAAGTTATGGAAGGGCAGCGAAATATTGGCAAACTGGGATGACCATCCACACACACAAGAAGGGAGTCAGGAGAGAACACAATAACTCAGGCCCGTAGTCAGGTTTTAAGGTTTGGGGGGCAAAATACATTTTAGGGGGCAATATTTTTGTTTTTATTATATGTTTAAAACAACTTTTTCTGAGCACAACACAATTTGGGGGGGAACTTCCCCCGAATGCCCCACCCCGTGGCTACGGGTCTGCAATAACTACCGTGGCAACTCTCTCCTTAGCTTCCTGGGAAAAGTGTTATCCACGTGCCTTGAGAAAAGATGCTGTGGAATAATTGAACCTAAGCTGGATGATACCCAGTACCGTTTTCGTTCCAGCCAGCAGTACAGACCAAATTTTCACTTTCAAAACAAATTTTCGAGAAATCTTGGGAGTATGCCAAAGGTATCTACAAACGTTTTGTCGACCTCGTGAAAGCATACGACTGTGTTCCTGGAAAAAAACTTTGGGGAGTGTTGCGGGAGAATAGTATTGACGCTGACGGCCGCCTGTTACTGACCATCAAGCCATTGCATTCCTGTTCAAAAGTTTGTGTCCGTGTCGGCGGATTTAAATTACAACCGTTCACCCTGGGTGTTTGACTCCCACAGGGGTGCATGCTGTCACCACTCCTCTTCACAGTCTACATGATTTCGATAGACGGTGACAGCATTTTCTAAAAATGCAAACAAACTGGAATGAAAATAGCACTAAAAAGAGCGAGGTATTATTTCTCTCTAGAAACAGTGTAAGCTGCAGCTGAGCGACAATACACTGCACAAAGTCGAGAGGTTCAAGTACCTTAGGGTGGTATTCACGAGTGATGGAAGGCGGAACAAGGAGATTGATACACGGATTATTAGAGCAAATGCATTTCTGTGTGAGCTTTATCGCTCTGTGGTTACAAAAATAGGATCTTTCAAACACCGAAAAGCTTCCAATTCCTAAATCCGTCTTTGTTTCCAACCTCACCTAGGTCACGAACGTTGGGGAATGACTGAAAGAGTGCTATCTCTCCGGTACAAGCAGCAGAGATAATATTTTTGTGACGAGCTCACGGCGTGGCATACTTCGCGACAAAATGTGCAGCTGTGAAATTCGTAAAGCCCTGACTGTCGAGCCATATCTCATCATAATAGAGAGATCTCGGCTGCAATGTTTCGGCCACGTGACCAAAATGTCCCAGGAAAGATTGGCGACGCAAGTCCTGCTGGCTACACCCACGCGACCAAAATGTCCCAGGAAAGATTGGCGATGCAAGTCCTGCTGGTTACACCCACGCGAAAGCGGCCCAGGGCCGACCAATAACCAAGTGGCGTGATTAAATCTCTTACCTTGCTTGGTCTCGTCTTGGTGTGGAGCCAGCAGAACTATCATGATTGCTGAAAACCGTGAGGTATTTCGAGTCCTGCTAGGCCTGTTGCCTCCGCGCTACTCTCTAGAGGTAGTAGGTATGAAAATGAATGAATATTATTCTAGGAGGCGTCAAACGTACAAAATAATAACTTAAAATATAGGTATTATTGAAGAGAATATGCAAAATATTTTTTCCGCCCCAAAGTTATTTAAATATTTTAAAATACTTTTTTTCCAAACTTTTCAGTCTCAGAAGAGAGTTGATTTGTCACTTGATTTTCTTCAAAAATACTTTCCAACTTAACAATTGTAATCCATCAAAAGTTTAGATTGTATATCGGCAGTCGAAGGAAGATTGTTACCTCTTTTCTCTTTGTGAACAGCGCTACATTTTCTTCGGGTGACATCGATGAGACTGCTCCGCCAAGCTTCTCTGATATCTAGCCTTGCTCTACCAGAGCCTGTGGTGGCCATGGTTGATATATTCAAACACCAGAGAGCAGAAAAGAACAAGGAAGAAAATTATTCTTGAGCTCTGCTCCAAGTGCCCGGAGCGATTCGTGTTATGAAACGAGAGAGATCGGAGAGGAAGCTGAACCAGCACTGACGTCTGCCGCTCGAATTTCCTCGGAACGCTAATGCGTTCTAAAGGTGACATCCACTTCAGGGCAAGCGTTGCAAAGCGCTAAATACTAGTGCATTCGCACTACTTACACACTTCACGATTCGAATCAATGAAACATTTTTGGTTATTTTAGAATGTTGTAAATCTTTTTCACCTGCGTTCTATATTAAAGTAGCTATTGCTTCTGTTTCGCGCTTTTCTACTGTAATCTTTCTTTTAAATGGTGAAGCTGAGCAAACAGTTTTCACTTGTTACTTAACAAGGAAATATTTTTCTTTCTAGCCTCGCGCACTTAAAAATCAGGTTTGCTGACACTTTTTGGAAACGTCTTTATTGTGTTTTGTGTTACTGCTACGTCGTGCTTACCTGTACTTTTTTCAGACATAAAATCTAAAAACTGATTCAGTTCTGTCTTTTGTTGTTTCCAACAACAGCGCAGTCAAAGCAAAAATGAGAAAGGTGCTGTTTCAATGCATTTAAATTTTTAAGTAGGAAATGTTAGTACAGGAATAAGTCTTCACAGGTGATGTAGTCTGAATTAAATAGCAGCAACGATGTTCAAGTACAAAGAGTAGGAGCTCCACTTTTGCGGAAGTGAGTTTCTTGGAAAAATTATAACCTATTTGTCAAAAACAATGTTCAAATTATTTGTGCACGTTTTGCGATTGGCGTTAAATGTTTATTCCATTCACGCCTGCCATAGAAGAAAAATTCCATCATAGACATTTTAGGCTTCAGAAACAACAGTGATATTTGCAAAAAATTTTCTTTCGTCACCGGAAAAAACACACTCAGATCTGTTTCGTTTTCAAGAGATTTGTCCCATATTTGCAAAAAATACAGCAAATCGATTTTGGACCCAACATCTGGATTGTTTGCGAAAAAACAATGTATCTGCATCACAAGTGAGCTTTTTAAAATATTTGCATTGCATGCAGTTTTTCTCAACTCCGCTAAGAATAATTGAAAGCGTTCTCAAAATCGTCAAGATTTTAAAAGCATATTTTCTGCTTTCGTTTCGAAGATTATGATTCTGACCAGTGGACAGCTGATGTTGCATTTACAATTTAAAAACATTCGCTACTAAGCGTGTTGCTTTGCCCTGTTTCTTTCTCAGCTTATCTTTTGTGCTTGCAGTCTCTAAACCAGTGTTTCCCAAACTGTGTGCCGCAGCACACTGGTGTGCCGCTGAAGAGGCCGAAGTGTGACGCGAAAGTTTTATGTTTTGACAAAACCTTCTGTATGTTACATCACTTCCGTTAGAAAGTTTGTGAAGAGTAGGTTTTTATGAAGTAGGTGTGCCGCGGCCAAATCCA
>JGI24021J15306_10000524_pt1 | contig 29779 bp, 16 predicted proteins | sample Ectturendosymbi1_FD_15306 | JGI IMG/M metagenome (IMG submission 15306) | reverse complement strand
GTACCTTGGTGTGGAATTCACGAGTGACAGAAGGCAGAACAAGGAAACTGATACACGGATTAGTAATGAAAACGCACTTCAGCGTGAGGTCTGTCGCTCTGTGGTCACAAAACGGAAGCTCTCAGCCACTCCAAAGCTGTCAATTTTTAAATCGGTCCCTGTTTCGATCCTCACCTATGGTCTTGAATCTTGGGTAATGGCTGAAATTGTGATCAGCATAAGTGGCAGAAATGGGATTTTTGCGTTGAGTTCACGGAGTGACACTTCGCGATAAAGTACGCGGCTGTCAAAGTCGTAAAACCCTGAATGTTGAACCCTTTCTGCGAATAGAGAAATCTCAGGAACGATGGTTTGACCATGTGGCCAGATTGCCCGGTAAAGAGCAGCGAGGCAAGTCCAGCTGGCTACACCTGGCGTGATTACAATCCCGAGAGGAAACGCGGGCATTAAAAATAATGAAAATAATTAGAAATAATGAAAATAATTAAAAATAATGAAAATAATTAAAAATAATGAAATGACAGACATAGTTTGATTAATTCAATCGAGAATCCCAAATCATGCATGATAGTTACTGCTGTTATTTTGCAATATTAGTTATAAAGCGCCATCCACAAACACCATCAAATCGAGTCTCTTCCGTAATTCGGCTCATGCCTACTCATAGGTAGTATTCATTCTATTGCGCAGTATTTTAATTTCATCTGGAAGGTTTGCAACGGCTGACAACAGTGATGCCAAAGAAACCTCCGTTCTGAATCATTTTCCGCTTGAGTTTTAGACAGTTTATTCTTTGCCAGATCTCGCAAAGCTTTGCTGTGCCGCTTCTATTTCGACTTATGCTTTGGAGAGACACGCACGCTTCTTCTGAGNACGTTGAGCGTGCAATCGCAAATACACTTGTTGAGATCGTTGCCCGGATATTTTTAGCCATCTTTTGATTCGCCCGGGAAAGAAGTTTGAGTGTCGACGCATGACGATCTAACCGCAATATCATGCCCTTACGAAAATGTAAGTACACCAGTTTCGTTTCGTCTGGAAACACTTTTGTGTGACGACGGAGCTTGTCAGGTATGCACTGCTTAAAATCCCAGCAGCAAGTAACTGAAAGGTAGGACGTTGCGTCTTTAAACATTTATGAACAGCTTTGACCTTTCCCGAGTGAGCCTGTTTTGCCAAATGAACGACTTGCGAAGCGTCGCGTGGATTTAACTGTTAAACCACGGTGCGATGTCTAGTCAAGCTGATCGTGAGGTGTTCTTTTCCGTAGTTGAACACGTTTTGAACGACGTATGCAAAGCTGAGCATATGTGGCATAGGCGTAACCAGGGGACCACGGGGCCATGCCCCCCCAAATTTTTAGAATATCTAGTCATTTTGTGCTTTGAGATGCGAACGCTCAAAGCGTTCAGCAAGCCCCATTTGGTGATAATTCCGCGAACATTATTACAAAGTGCTGCACTAGCGGTGATGTGAACGCTGCAGTGACAGAAAAGGTATAGTTCGGTCTCTATACCGCCGCATACACAAACACGATTATTGCTTTTGGTGATATTTAACGGACTGTGGATGAAGCGAATAGTACAACGTGTAGATAAACGTCAGATAGGGAATTATTCCTAAAAAGTGATGGGTACTGTTTTTTGATAAGTGATATGGGAACTTATAGATTCCCAGAGTCACATTTTCCCACTCCTCCTCTGTTCCAAAAGTTTTGAAATCATATACCGATCCTGGTCCGAATTTTTTCAAATTTGAAAAACCGACTCCTGTTTACTCCGGAAACATCAATGCAACCGACATTCAGCATTGCTTGCAATTAAGCAATGACAGTTATAAGGGCCATGCAGACTCCTGCCACTGCCGAAAATAAAAAATGACTCCGTATCCTGGTCCGGTTTTCCACAAATTTGTGACTCCGGATCCGGGTCCGATTTTTCACAAAGTTTTGACTCCGGATCCGGGTCCGAANAAACGTAGAAAACTGCCGAAGTCGACTCCGGATCCGTGACCACCTCTGGAATCTAGTCGATNCATGAAAATGGAGTGGCTAGCTGAAGATTTGATTACGAGTGGGAGAAAATTGCACAAGCTGGAAACCTTACGAAGATAAAAGTTACAGGCCAAGGATTTTCTAAAAAGTGGAATCTGAACATTTTGGTTGAGGTGTAATACATAAGGAACGACTTCTTTGAAAGATCTGGAAAAACTGATAGAAAAGGGGCTGGGTATTACCAGGGGCGTAACGAGGTTAGATGGCGCCCGGGGCAAGAAGCAAGTTTGGCGCCTCCATGTTCGAAACCGAGGTCTTTCGGAAGCAAATGTATTGTATTGAAGAAAGTACTTGTGACATTGTTGGGATTTTCCAACGCCTCCGCAGCCATTCGGCGGCCCCGCAGTGATTTGGCGCCCCCATAGTGACTCGGTGCCCGGGGAATTGCGCTCCGCTTGCCCCCCTCGTTACGCCCCTGGGTACGCCCCATCGTACCCTGGGTACTGCATCAAAATGAATTTGGTGAAATAATGGAGCAAAGACATTTCTCTACGACAACGTATATGCAGGCTTGTGAGGTTTACATCAGTTACCACATCGTTAGAGGAAGTAGTTTTAAGACATCCCAGTGCTATTTTAGCGGCGGAGAGTTGTGTATTCTGTAACATTCTTTCGTCACTATCAGAGCAGTTATCATAGATAATACTCGCATAATCAAAAACCTGTAATATGTTTTTTACTAGAGTCGGAACGAGTCTGGTGTAAGTGAGCGACTTCAGAACGACGAGAAAGATAAGAGGCTAGAAGGTTTAAGAGAGAGCCGACAATTCCAAACTGTTGCAATTTAAAGAACACATATGATCAACCCGATCGAAAGCTTTGGATATGTGAAGGAAAACTATTCTTAAAGAGAGATTCGAATCGTAGGCTTGCACAAACTATGACAGGTACCTAACAATGAAGTAAAGGTAGAATGTTTCCGAAATCCAGAGTTCTTAGGCATGAACAAGTTATGATATTCAAGATAGTAATAAATACGTTTATGCAAACGTTTTTTGAAAACTTTTGAAAGAGACGGGAACAATGCAATAGGTCGGTAGTTTTGAATGTTGGTGAATCAGTTTTAGAAAGTGACATTACTGTAGCAATTTTCCAAGCTGCGGGTTGTACACAGGGCCGGATTAAATGAACGCGAGGCCTCGGGCAAATTCGTGACCGCAAGACCCCCTGAACGCTTAGTTAAAACATGAAATACTTGAAAAGGCTCAAAGGTAGGAGGGAGTGATGCAAGCTTTCGAAGACAGGATGTGCTATGATAGTACAACTTTTCAAAATAGGCGCACGACAAATCAGGCATCGATCAAGTTGCGTTGCACAATGCAGGCAGGCGCACACATAACAACATGGGGAAAATAGCACTTTTTTCTTGATCAGTCAAAACGTATTTTGCCCTGGAACCGTGACGGGTGTGATTGTTTTTCTTGCACTGGAGCAGTCGGGTCTCTGCAAACGTAAAGAAATTCCTAGACATTGAATTACAGTGCCGGTAACAGTTTCAAACGAAACACATGCACCAATTCTCAGCAAAAGTGCGGCGGGAATGGCTTGTCCTAGTTTGTTTCAAAGTGGACGACAGAGGTTTGGAAGCCTGGAAGTGATTTCAGAAACAAGCGCGAAACCTTTCTTTCGCAAAATGTATTCGCAATATGGAAACCACTTCGCGTGCTGCACGTAAACGTTGTCAATGGACTCTCAGGGTCGGGCGCATCCGTCACAGTAATAACATTTCACTCAGATGCCTGGCCTTGACTATAAAATTCAGCATTTGTCATCTTGCTCGATGACGGGTTGGAAAGGAGGCCAGTTTGAATCAAACATTTGCAGCCAAGCATATACATCGCTAAGGCTGTGATGACCTGGGTTCAGGCAAGGGTACAGCTCGCTCGCCCGATTGCACGTCCGACACGAAAAAACAGCTTATTTCATGTTCGTTGTTCATCGCGGCCTGCAATGACCGCTAAACGTTTGAGCAGACTTTTTCAAATAAAGTTGAGATTTTCTGATGTAATACTAAAAACAGAGGTGGGGTTTTGTGATCTAATACAACGCCGCGCGGAAATCCGAGTTGCCCCGGCAACGGCGAAAGCAGTTTGTGTCGTAGTTGCGGAAACTTGAAAACAATATTGCATAAAAAAAATTTTGTTCAAACTTACAAAAATATTTTCCAAGAAGCTTGAAAAATTACACGGGACAACATCTCGGCGAGGAGGAAACCCCGCCCTGAGCTCCTGCACTTATACTGTGCTGTTGTTTTCGTGTTTGCTGTGTTGTTTTCTACCTACTGTGTTGCTGTCTTTGTGTTTACTGTTTGCTGTGTGGTTGTTTTTGTGTTTGTTGCAATTTCGCAGGATTGTAATGTTTTACTTTTCTTATGTGAAAAATGCAAATCTTGCCTGGCGCAACAAAAGTTCACCGCTGTAACGCGCCGAAAAAAGAAAATAAAAGCTAACCAACAAAAACATTACTTGCTTTGCAACTGATGAGCATATGCATGTCGTGCAGTATGTTGGCTGGATAATATCCGATTTACATTCATGTTGTGTTTGCAAACTGTTTCGTACACCAACGCTTTTAGCTGATTGAAGCATAATTTCTTATACACGGCAATTTTTTTGATAATAATATAATTAACTGAATTACTATTATGGATAAACACTTGAAACTTCTCAGCTGGATCCGCATTCGAGCTCATCCGATACGTGCTAAGAATGGATGCACAGACAGGACGCACCTTGAGAAACAACAAGAGGCACAACTGTCGATGATCTGAATTTGCAAGTAAGTTCCTTGACGCGTAGTATTTACGATTTCATTGAAGTGAAGCGTACGACCAAGCAATTGCAGCTGTTCCCAACTTGTACGCTCAAGTTCGTTGTGAACGTTTTTCTCGGCATTTGCTGGTAACGACTGAGCGGCAGCAAGGTCAGACTCCTGAATTACTACAACGTCTTCGCGAGCCGAACAGGGACCGTAATTTCAAGGCACTTACTGCCGAACAGTAAAGACAAGAAATGATTCCCGAGATGCTTTCATCAGCGGTTTGCTGTTGCATGCAATCCGCCAAAGGCTGTTAACAAAATCAGGATCTCAATGTACGAACAGCATTCGACCAAACAAGAACCTTCGATTCGGCTCAGAAAAATTTGACAATGTGTGATTTAGGAAACTTCCTAACCATAGGCAAAACCAAAAGGGACCAAGGGGGCCATGACCCCCTAAATTTTTAGCATATCTTGTCGTTTTGTGCTTTAAGAGGCGGTGTCCCAAACAAAATACTATTGCTCGCCTAAAGACAAAATATTTTCCCCTAAAAAATTTTGTGTTGGCTACAACACTGGTCCTAGCTTCAACTAACTGAACCGGCACCCAGCAGTGTCACTCATTGCACGGTAGTGAGCTGCAATAGAAAACGAGCGACTGCTGTCATCGAAGCAGTCCGAAAATGGATTCCCGTTCTCTCTCGTCAGCATTTCACTGTGATTGCGAGCCACCGGCCGGTAGCGTTTATGCTGGCTATCGAAAACGCGCGAAGATTCAGTTTCAGATCTCGACGTTTGAACAAACTTTGCACAACAGCTCTGATTTCAATATTGTGCAGCAAACAAGCTGCGAGCTTCTTTTTCCCCGATGTTCGAAAGCAGTGAAAAATGCACTGTTTCGATGCTTCTCTACATCCATGTACGCATGGCAATTATAGTGTGATTTCAAGAAGTCCCACATGCAGAGATTGCGTGTGGCCTATAATGTTGGTTGCAGGGCTCTATGCAACCTGCCGTGGCAAGCGAGTGTTAGTAGTCATCAGGTTCAATGTAACATTCCTACCTTCGAGGCCTTATTGCGAAAAAATGTGCACGTGTATCGCGAACAGTGCATAAAGTCTAACAACATGCGGTTGCGTGCTGTGATGCAGTCAAATTGTTTATATTCGTTCTTTCTTTGAACACTACAACCGTATTTTAGTTTATGGCTGGGTGCCCGGATGTTACCACTGAGTGCAATGCATGCCACAACACATTCGTACTTCACCTGCGGCCTTGGCCAGGGTTGGACTCTAATTATTACCACGTGATTTTTGTGTCCAACTCTGGATCTGGTGTTATGGCAAGTGTTTCGAGTTAGTGAACAACTGTGTTGAGAAAGTGTCTATAATGCGGTGTTGAACAAAGGGTTTCGAGTAAGTGGACAATTGTGTCTGCAATCACGTGGTCCAAATTAAGTCATCCATGAATCTACTGGACAGTTCCGCTTCCCTGAGCGCCTCAGCAATCGGCTGTACGATGTAATGCACAGTTATGTTTGCCAATGAAAATGAGTGATTATACCACTGGTTACAATTTCTTTTGGTTAACTTTTTTCTTGTTCTTGGTGCGGTATGCGTCCAATGCTAACAGTTTCAGGTTACCTTCATTTTGTAAAAGTCATGTCCACATCTGCGGTGGATTCATCGTCAACTAGATCCCCACAGGTGTACAGTTTTTGGGGATTTTCAGTTTTTTTGGCAACGCGTAGTCTACGTCATTTTCTCTCCAAACACTGCCGCACAACATTATATTCATCTGACATGCTGGTGGGCGTTGAGCTATTTCATGTTCTCTACCGACATATTCCAATTATGTGTTGGGGCAAATCTTCATCCTTCGTATAATAGAGCTTTGTTGCGATCATCCAGTTCAACCGACGATTTGTCCAAAATCACTTTTAAGCTTCTGCCAACACAGCATCTATTTTGCCGATTCTAAGATATTTTCTGTAGCGTTGATTACCTGTAGCTATTTTATTTCCCGAATTGTTTGCCCCCCTTCCCAACAATTAGCACTTTGAAGGCCACTCCTTATACGCCTGTCGACCTTACAACCTCATGATCACCTTCCCACTCTCGTATTCTACTACCGGCTTGTATTAATTCATCGCGGTAGTGCTTGTAGCTGTAGTTCTGTTGATCTGTAATTGGCGTCAGATAGCTTTTTTCAGTTTTAGTGAAAGCAATTATTTGAGAACGACGTACTTTCCCGTTTTTACTTTCCGCGGCTGCTTGTACTTTGATTTATTCATATTCCTTATTTGTTTGTTTGCTTTCTCTGCTCATGCTTTGCCCCTTCAACATTCATGCATAAGCTTTGCTTGCAGATTACAGGAACGAGGATTCGTAAAGTTACATGAAATCGATTTCCTAGTAAAATCGTTTGCAAATAGACCTGACTGCGTCGCCTTTGTGTACTGTTGCAACCTCTCCGTTGGCGTTGCGTGAATGTGCGATTCACCACGAACGGGATGTGCGCGAAGAACAACACCCATATATACGTGGCGCGAACAAGCAATAACTGAGTGATCGCGGCGCATGATCTCTATTGTTGTTTGCTGCCACAGTGTGAAGCTTTGCGCACTTGCCACTCGGGCTTTCCGATCGCAACAACTTTAATCACTTGAATTCATAAACTTCAATTGTCGTCGAGTTTTGCATCGCATTTTTACTTATCCAGGCAAAAAACGCATTCCGCACCGGACGCCCCCACTACAGAAAAGCGTTGAATAGGATCACAACGAAAAACGAATCACTGCTGCTCCTTAACGAGTAATGTCATCTGCTTGACCTTTGACCTGCCAACGTAATCAACCCAGGCTGTCAACCTGGCACATGCTGAAAGAATCATCTTCATGCAACCTGCTTCCTTTTAACCAGGGGAAAGTCGTCACATGCAAAGTGACGTTATTTCCGCAACGTTCCTATCGTGTTTAACTTGCCTACAAAGTGTTTTGGTGCTGGCTGCGTTTCGGGGCTTTTCGCTAATTAGACCACTTTTTTGAGACAAGCAGAATACTCTCAGTAAAAAGAAGAATGATGTCAAACTTGTGCCAGCCTTCCCACCACTATCAGTTTTACCACAGGGTGGTCGTTACAAATTTGCTTTTCTTGCTTCATTGAGCAGTAAGTTGAGTTTGTGGGCAACTTGTTTCAGACGAAGGAACAGAAAGCTTTTATACGCAATATCGCGAGTCAGACAGGTTATTTTTTCAATAAGAAATCATGCAGTTATTGCGCCTGCCGATTGCGAGGGCAATTCAAGTCAGGAAAAAAGTGTTCGTGCAAACTGCAGTGAGGATTGGTTGTTGACTATTTATTAACAATCTAGAAGTGGATTTGAGCCTCGTTCTTTTCTCCTCCTGTAATAAATTAATTATCCATCCAAGTGCCCCTCGACACATGGCCTTCTTTGATGTTTTGGGTAGGATTGGACAAACACAACGCGTTAACTACGATCGGTGTGGTGAGATTGGGTATGCGAAGATATTACATGCGTAATGCATATTGCTGGGTGATCCACAGAGTTGTGAAGCTATTTAAGCTGTTGTTAATTCATTTGAGAAAACTGTTCCAGAGTTAGATGCTCAACACTTTCCTACGTTGTTTATTTAGCTGTTCTGAAAGTGAAACCAATTAGACTAACTAGAAAAAGCAAAGATAATGGGGTTAAACTTTCTCAAACGTTTACAATTGTGATTATTTGGCAATTTTTACGATTGCAAGCGTTGGAGAATTTTATATAGACTTGTTTTGTGAAACCTTTTTTAAAATAACATTTCGAAAATATAAGTTTATAACCAAATTCCCCATCTGAATAGTGGCAAGAGTTGACTGGCAATATTGGCCTTCTCTTGAGTTGCTGTCGCTTCACGACTTGACCTTCATTAAAGCAAAAGACATTCTGAATCAGTGGCCTAACTGCCTTAACTGAAGGGTCATCCAATTCCTACTAGGCATTTATTTTCATTGTGCTATAGTTCATGCGTTTTTATCGAACCAGAATATCTCCAAAAAACTCAACGTTACCATATTTGTCCTCTTGTCTGACCAGAAAATTTGCGAAAGTTACGACTAACATTATTTCGCACAGCGATGTACTTCCAAAAGCGACAAATTAAAAAATGGGGTTCACTTGCTGATGCTTCACGTAAAGGCTTTGCTCAATATCACGAGGTGGACATTAACACAATAAATTTGATACAAAAAAGGCGTGGAAAATGTAACAGTACCAATGTCTATAAAGTTGAAATCGAAGGCCGATAGAAAATTTTCGTCGTTCTGAAATATGCTTCCGCTTTGAACAGCATCTCGATTCAGACTCTGTTGTCTTACACATCAACTCTAGGTGCTTTTTATTTTAAATGAAAACATCCATTGCGGTGAGTTCTTCTTAAATTTTTTGTGAAACCCCTGAAACTGAGATCTTCTTTTGCAAGGAACCACGAATGAAACTACAGTCTGCAAATCAAATGGTCAAACCCTTTTTTGCATTTGCATTTGCCCTAATTTAAGGCAATTCTGTTCTGCAAATGTAATCTACTGTACCACAGCAACGCAATTCTTGGCAAGTTTTACAATGCTGCTTAACTTTATCGGAATGTTTGTTATTGATGCTCGTTGCTGGGATTGGGCCAAAACAGGTTGTTTCACTGCCTCTTTGTACTATATTTCCCATAGATTTTATTCATTGCTGGTTGTAAGCAATTATAGCTTTCGTTGGAAAACTTATTGGCATCTCTGCAAAACTAATTGCGTTCGCAATTATGGTTGATATCGCGCTTGAAGGTGACTATGAAGTTCCGATATCGTTTTCACGACGTCGAATGTCCGATGCTGCGAGTAGTTCCTCCTCTGACTCCGACTTCATGGACGTGAGCGAAATGAAGCCGGCTATACCAGATGTGAGTTTAAGGCGCGCGAAGTCTGCAGAAGCGTCTAATCCACAGAATATATCGTCGAAAGTTCGAAACCGACCACATTTATGAAAAGCAAAACCAAAAACACACGAAGACAAACGCATTGAGTTTGAGCGTATCATGTTTCACAAATTTTCACTTGGCGTTGAAACCAACAGTGTTCAAAAGTTTTAATGTATGTCATAACCCTTTGTCTGGTGCAATGCTGATTTGTGCAAAGTAGACCAATGAAGGGAAGCCCTGCTTCAGTAGAACGAGGGTTATCTACTGAACTCCATGGCACACCGGCAGGTAACGAGGTCTGTCTCAGGAAAAAGTTGTCAACCGTTGACCAAAAGTAGAGCAACGGTGTCAAATGGCCCTGCGATAGGATATACTTGCTTTTGACAGGTTGACAGTGTGATTTAATGTCAACGCGCTGTGGCGCTGGCTGCGGTTGCAATGGCAAAGTTTCGCTCAGCTTCTTCCGTCGTTGTTACTGCCGTAACTTACTATTAATTATAGAGCTAATTGCATTGCAACGCCAGCGCGGTCCGAGTCAAACCAACATGTATGAACCGCATGCCAACAACAAACTTTCGCACTTTCCCTAAAAAGCTAAAACGCATTACCCTTGCTTTTAAAAAACTTAACTGATTTATTGCAAATTTCAACTACATCTTCCTTTGGCAAATGGCAAAATCTTTCGTTTGAGTATTTTGGTACCGAAAAATGTCTTTGATGTTCAGGTTAGCATGAAGTTGAAGTACCAGATTTTCAATCCCGATAAAAGGCCGCTTTGAAAAACCTTCTGATGAAATCAAGATTGAACAAACTACTTGCTCAGCCAAAAAGCTAGCAAACACAGAATAGTGAAAGTACCTTAAACATTCGACTGATTTTTTTGCATTTAAACAACTCCTTGGTGTGCATAAAACTCACCAACCTGAGGTTGTGCGCCGAAGAGAAACGCAAACCAGCAAAACCAACCTCGTTGCTCTCGTAAGTTGCGACGCGCACCTGACCATAGCATGGCTTTCCGAAGTTTGTTTTGCAGAAAATCTCCACCACAATTATTCCGATCGGAGCAAACGATTGTAACGTTAAAAAAACTCAGCACAAGAGAGTTTCACCGACCCATCGACAGTCGTATCTGGGTTACAAACATATAGCCTCAACCTGTGGCTTGAAGTACTCAAAAAATCAAACAGTGTTGAGGATTTACGAAGTGTCTTGGTTGACCACGGTGTTATTAGAATAAACTCTAAATCTAAAATCTTGAAGGAAAACGATGGTCATCATGGAAGGCATAAAGCTGAACAGATCCCCTGACCATTCTAAGTTTTTATGGTCCCTCTGCCTCTATCTTTTCAACACGACCACTCCCTTAGTGTAATGCTTACTGTGTAACAGCTAACAGGATATTAACTGCAGTAAACTGCTTGAAGCAGTGACATGCTGGCAAAGTGCTTGTTAAGTGGTGATATTTGCCGTATCATTCTATTGTATCTGAATACAGTGACATGCTGGCAAAGTGCTTGTTAAGTGGTGATATTTGCCGTATCATTCTATTGTATCTGTACATATTTGTAGATTGTGTGGAAGATGTGGTTGTGAAACTACGCTCATAGAGGTATTCTTACTTGTCTTGCACAATAATTGTAGCGTATATATCAGAGCTGCTCAGCTGGCGGACCAGGGTCCGAATCCGGGCCTTCCGGGTGTTGAACCTCGAACCTCAAGCTCCAGCACGAGATAAACATTAACATGTTCACCAACGTATAATACCTGTTATTTTCGCCAAATAATCACCCGAAACCGCGGTTGAGTTTAATACGCTGAGTCAGGGTTTTTTTTAAGGAAAATGTTAGGTACCCGGTATGGACCTGTAGGGATCCGATATCTCTGATTCTAGGGACCCGATTTAAAATTCTAAACGCCTTAAAAATCTCTGCGCTGAGTGATAAGTTTTTACCATCAGACAAAAGCGGTTACAGATGTTTTGGTAGAATTAGCGCTACAGGACGCGCTCATACGTTGGTGCGTGTTGCAAAATTTTAAAACCTGAAAACGTGACGATACAACACTTAGCAGCTCTTGGCCCCACAAAGTGAGTGCGCCTGGGTAATGGTCCAGGCCCATAGCCAGGGGCAGTCGTTCGGGGGCAGTACACCCCCAAATTTTGTTGTGCCCAGAAACATTTGTATTAAACATTTAATAAAAACAAAACTCTTGCTCCCCTAAAAATGTATTTTGCCCACCCCAAACCTTAAAACCTGGCTACTGGCCTGTAATGGTCTATCTTTTATATGCCTTAATCCAAGTCTGGCGATCATATAACTTAGCGAGATGTTTGCATTGATTTTTTTATACAGCCCTAATACCCGTACTGACAAGCTTGACAAGATATCTTTTTGCAGACGATCCCAGTTCGATTCTCGGACAAAACGGGCACCTTGTTTCTACCTGCCACAAACTTAAGGTGAGCTCGTCCGGCATTCCTGCGATATCGTAAGAAGTGCGCAACTGCAGAAATATTAGCAGCATGTTGCAGGTAGCCAGCCATGTTGACTTCCCATTTCCTGTGGCATGCATTTAATGTTTTGATGTTTTCTGTTTAATCGATCGGACTCAAAATGCCATGGAAGTCCTGAAATTGGTGACTGAAGCAATAGCCTGAAATTGGTGACTGAGAAAATGAATGAGAGAGGGAAGAGAAAGAAAGAGAAAGACAAGTGGAGATGAATACACAAAGAAAAAAGGAGAAAGAAAGAAATGCGCAGAAAGAATGATAGCAAGAGCTTGAAAGTGTACCACGGTTACAAATTGCTGCTAATAGGTCAATTATACTGGCCTGAAAAAAAGACATAAACAATACATTTTTTTGCCAAATATACTTACATAGTCAAAAGCAAGGCGTCTTGTTCAATGTTAAAACAAGCACAGCCCAGTTTTTAAACTTCCGTCTGCAGGTGCTCTTTCTAGCATGTATATATGCTACGTTGTTCAGCAAAAAGAGACCAGGAAAATGTATTGCAAATCATAAATAGAGTTAAGAGAGCTATGTGACAAGTTGTGAGCAGCAATTGAACAAAATAAGTTCAAACATTACTTTCAGACAATGCAATACAAACATAAGATCTGCAACGAACTTTGGTCGATTCCTTTAATAGTTTGTAGCTGATAGTTTCAATATGTTTCTATGGAGCACATGGGCGTCTGCAGGGGGGGGCAAAACGGGCATTTGTTCCCCCCTGAAAATTTCGACTAGGAACTTTCAAAGCGTTTTGTAAACGTCCATTTGCATCGCCGCCTGAAAAGGATAAGCAAAATGTCGATGTTGCCCACCCCTGAAAAAATTTCTGCTGACGCCCATGATGGAGCATAAAACTGGGATAGACTTAGCAGTTTCATTAACACTAAAAAGCCTTCAAAAACTATACATGCTCTATTTTGAGACGTCTCGGATTATTCTTAATCCATCTTCAGTCAAAAAAATAAGGTAACACTTGTAATGCCAGCAATTCAAACATGTTTTATTTGTCATTTGTTTTATTTGTCATAAATAAAGCACTGAAGCTACAGCATACTCCAGATATGAAGTTAATTTTTACCGAAAAAAAACAGGAAACAAAGTAGTGAATTTGCAAAAAAATAACTAAAAATCGTGGCCAGTGCGCTCGAGATCGCAAACTGTCGTTTCCCATTGCAGCGCAACTGAAAGAAGGAACACATCCCCGGCTGACCGAAGCATTCACTCGATTTCAGATATCAGGCGTTCAGTGTCCTTCGCATCCTGCACAAAGGTAAGTGAAAGTAATGTTTGCAACACTCGCCATGCATGCTAAATTTTACATCACAATAAAGCAAGTCAACGTTGTCGCGTCTTGAAAATTTTTGTTGGTTGGCCAACGAAGTGCCAGGCTTTCACTGATCGTGATGGTGTCATCAAATGTGCGCGTCTGAAGGGGGAGCAAGGGGGCCTTTGCTCCCCTTGGAATTTGAAATTTGATATTTTCCTATTAATGTTTTAGTAGAAAAATATTTTTCGCTTAGTTTCGAGTTGGTAAAATGAAATTTAACCACTGCTTCTCCCGCATTGGAAAAATCCTTTTGGCCACCTGCTGGAAAATCCACTCTTGGTCACCCCTGGAAAAAATCCTTCGGACGCTCATGTCTCCAGATGTGTAGTGTTTAAAACTGACTTATAGAGAAATACTCCACCACAAAAGACATTTCTAGCTGCAGACGAGATAACTGAACACTTTTCATAATGATAAGTGACAAAAACGCTTATTTTCGTAACGCCACGTTAGCAAGAAGGAGCCGTTCTTTCTTCGAACAAGGGGTGACGACGATTCTTCGTGATTGCACCAGTGGGTGACATGGTGTTAACCTTGACTGATGAACAACAGAAGGCAATGCTGAAAGCAAGCAATGACAAGCACACAAGTAAAAACGTATTCAGTCTGGAACTCATTCCCAAATGGTGATGGAGCTGTCGAATTGCTTGTAGTTGCGGCTCCTTAATCGATGATACAGTAACACGATTGTCCCAAGCTTTGAGATGATTACTTTCAGTAAGCCTGACATTTAAGAGTCTTTTCTATAACTTTTTTGCTTTGTTGCTCTTCGGCTTATTACCTGCTATAACTTACACTGGAAGCGCGGACATGCGCAGTTAATTGAAAAATAAATCTATTCGCAAAACAATTAAAAAAACATGCAGGACTCTACACCACTTGCTTTTCTGCTGTAATACAAAAACAGATGGTTTGGTAGGATGCCGGTACTGGTATGGCCACATAATACTGTTATTGCGTTCACTGATTTATTCCGGTTTCAACACCTTCCATGGGGATTTTTGTCTAGAGTATTTGCTACCGAGAACATACGTCGTTTTTAAGTTCAAGTTAGCCAGTGCTGGATTCTAGTCCAAATCATACAAGCAAATGACTCTAGCCCAGGGGTCACCAACATGGTGCCCGCGCACACCAGGTCGTCCGCAAAGACCACGTGGATGGCCCGCTGGTCTGTTCTAAGAATAGCTCACCACTTGTCGGGGACTTGGATCTAATTTTGCATTTGCTTTGGAGATCACCTAGCAGGGGCAGTGAAGGTGAGGAGATGATTTACCCTCGAAAACATGGCAAATTTTTTATTTCAAAAATGTCTCTCAAACTGATAGCCCTCGCATTAATCGGTACCCAAGAAGTAGCTCTCAATCTCAAAACGTTTGGTGATCCCTGCTCTAGCCTATGTGCCACAGTCTAGTTGCTTGATGCAGATTTGTTTATTTTTGAAGCCCGATTTAGGCCCGAAAGCCGAATTTACCGAGTGATTCAAGATATGCGCAACTGTGGGTTATCGGTGGCGTGGCAAAGTAAACAAATTGGTGACGAGGCAAAGTACACATGGATAAATAATTTGCAGTTAATCATTTTTTATTGAAGATTCAATCAAACCGATTTTTTCAACAGTAACTGGCGACAAAAGTGTCCCTCGTTGCGAAAAAAATTATATGCAGGCTCAACATCGGCCCGAAACATTTTGACAAGCTTAAGCCTGAACCCGGCCCGAAACCCGGCCTGACCCGAAAAGCCTGGTCCGACTTACAATTCTGGTTTGATGTCAAATGTACGTTCGCATCTGAACCCAAAACACTTGTACGCGAATTCAAGTTCTGGTCCAAACGGATAAGGCATGCAAAAGCACTGTAAATGGTGCGAGCACGCAAAGCGATGAAATCAGTTCAGCGTGATGTATATACAAGAATTCGATGTATTTTCCAAACTATACGTACATTGCTTCCTTGACCTATTCATGTTAAGCGAACAGGGTCTGAACCCAAACTCCAGCGAAAAAATGGAGTATTGAACAAAATCTTAATCAGGCTCTACTGGCAATAAAAACATAAAAACGCGTTAAAAACTTGCCAACGTTTCGATAGTTGATGCAACTATCTTTGTCAGGGCTAAAAACGAAAAGGTTGTTCATTTGATAAAATACGCTTATGAGTTGCAGATTTTAAAAAATGTTTGTTTGCTGTTACAGACCTCCACCCGTCTAGTCCATCCAAACGAAGAAGCTGTATGGAATCACAGGTATCACAATCAGCCGTTCAATCGCTCGATCCAATCTAACCCCTCCTCAGTATCGCATTCGCAGCTCTATCAACCAAAAGCTCAATCCGCCCCTTCACCAAACCCAGTTGGTTACGTCATCGCAGTGACGAATGAAAACGTCACTCCGAAAATGCCCTCTTTCACGTCATCAAACGGCCGTACCAATAAACTACGTGGTATGTCTGTCAGTAGATTTATGCTCTCGTGCAAGTTAATTCAAAAGTCTTGCCACGTTTTCCACCTTTTGCATTCAGAAAAAGGAAAGGAGCTCAAAAAAAGTCGAACATTCAACGAATGCGACAAAAATAAGATAAATCTTATCCAGAGGTAAGCGACGGGTTTTTAATACAGGAGAGATTAGTAATTAACTCCTTTTACTGCTGTAGTTAGGCGTTTTCGAAAAGCTTTGGCTGTTTCAAAGCAACAGTCTAAGAGAATTTCGGTTGTGGCAACTAGTCTAACGCGAGTAATTCTGTTACTCTATCATAAAGGCTGGAAAACAATAAAAAGTCTCTTTGTGGTGACAAGGTGTATGCAGTGCCACATGTAACGCTCTGCTTCACACCAGTACATTGACATCGGGCACGATGTTGGGAAGGCAAAAAAATATGTTTTTTACGTCTGCTCTATGAACCTGCTGGGAATCGAACCGCACCCATTGAAGCAGCAGCTTGAGAAATACGAACTTAACCGACGGTCTCACTAAACTGGATATGAACTGTACACACCTATTCGATATACACGTTATCTGTTCGCTAAAACATACAGTGTTTCAAAGTAAGAAACCACCGGTGGCTTGTATACTGTGCGATTTGAAATTTACAGTTAGCAGTGCTCCACGCACGACAAAACGCAAGCTCCACCCATAGCAGTGTAGCTGTGATCAGGGAAGCACAGACGTAAATTAAACATAGCTTCCGCTTTGTTCGCGATCTGATATAAAATGAGGCCCATGGATCGGAAGTCTTCTCGAGCTGGCAGTGAGCGCTACAGACATCTGACAGATTAGTAACAATGCGAGATCAAAAGTTTTAAAAGTCGCCTTTCAAATTTTTTCGCTTTCGCAACAATAAGCATTTTTCGATTTTCTATTTGTTTAGTTTATCTTGACTCGTTTCATTTAAAATTAAGTGTATTTTATTTATTCACCGTCTGCCGCGATGGTTGTTTTGATCCTGAATCAACCCTATAAGGAACAAATTCAGGTTATTAATCTTTGCGCCGGGCGGAGGTTGCCGTCAAAAAGTTTGAAAAATATGCAGGCCTAACGCTGATTGATGAATTCGTGGAAAATGTGTTTGTACATGCGTGCGGGAAGTGCATTAACAGGGACTTAGTTGTATTTCAATCGTTTCAAAAAGCTTGATGACACGAGTGCCGTAGTTTGTTATTTTCTTCAAAGCAATCCTAAACAATACTGTAACTATCACCGGCACTACAGACTTTGCAGACTTAGACCTTTTAAGCAGTACCCTTGTTCTTGGGTGCGAGCGTGACACATTTAGTGCCTACGCATTCTCAGCACTTGTCTTTCAGTAGCGCTTTACCTAGCTGCTTACGATTTGCTGATGCATGACGCTGTTTTGTTGCGACACAGGCGTTTAGAAAAACATCAGGTGTACAACACACACGAAGGGCTAGCATGTAAACAGACAGTGTCAACTGCAATTCTCCGCCTGGTAGCAGGGTTGCCAGATTGGCATTTTTAATGCCAAATTTTAGAGATTGGGCTTTTTTAAAGTGGTTTAGATTTGATGAGAAAATGATGTTTGACATGCACGTTATACACTGGCATATATTTACACCCTGTTTTAGTGGTGTTGGCAGAAAAAAACACTGTTTGGCATTTTTTAAAACTTTTCTTCTTTGAGATTAAACTTTTAGATTATTTTGTCAGCCTGTTTGGCATTTACTGATGTTATTCGGCATGTTTTGAGTAGCGATATGGCGTATTTGGTCAATCTGAACCTGACAAGCGTAATAGTTTTCCTGTGCTTTCTCTGTGACTACATTTTGTCATAGATATTATGTTGATATGTGACATATCTAACACATCTGATGCTTATGTGGAGATTCAAAGTAACTAAACTACAGCATGGTGCATATTTGTATTTTTATAACCTGTATTTTGTTGGTTCTAAAACTTAGAGGTATTGTTATTAAGCATTTTCTTTAAGATGTGATGGTACTTTTGGAGATTAACAATTTTTATTTATTTATTTGCAAGAATTCTAGGTTGATTCCATAGCAACACTGTATTTTTACCGTTACTGCTCCACATAATTCAAAACTGAGAGCGATCAGCCTGTTTCATCTTGTTTGGCATTTTTTGAAGTTACTTGGCATATTTTAATATGCAATTTGGCATTTGTGGTCCATCTGGACCAGGCAACCCTGCCTGGTAATGGTAGAGACTTACAGTACATCAGACCCGTCGCCAGGTTTTAAGGTTTGGGGGGTAGGTAACTTTAGGGAGGCAAGATTGTTGTTTTTATTATATGTTTAAAACAAATTTTTCTGGGCACAAAAAAATTTGGAGGGGCACCGAACAATTTTGGAAGGAACTGCCCCCCGAGTGCCTCCCGTCTGCAGTACATGTCAATCAAAGCTTCTGCAGTACATGTCAATCAAAGCTTCTGCAGTACATGTCAATCAAAGCTTCTGCAGTACATGTCAATCAAAGCTTCTGCAGTACACGTCAATCAAAGCTTGGTTTAATTTTCTGCAGTACATGTCAATCAAAGCTTGGTTTAATTTTCTGCAGTACATGTCAATCAAAGCTTGGTTTAATTTTTGCCGCTTTAAATGCAAGGCTTGCGTATTTACCGCGTTCACCTCTTTTAACAGAAACTTTCCTCAGCGAACACAAACCCTCCAAGCCGATTTGAAAGCGAACGGTCCGTTTCAAATCTCCCCCGTAACTCGCGAACCTCTCCAAGATCAATCACGCACGTCCAGCGACCAACTGCCAATACCTTCGACAAGGTCAAGCGACCGTCTGAGAGATTCAGCCGTGGACTTAGTTTCGGACGAGGAAGATAGCGAAGCTTACGCAGCCGTCAGCCTGGCAGGTTTGTGACTATAACGCTAATCGTTTTAGATGTCATATCTGGTGCATTGACGTGTTTTAACGATATGACGTTCATTCATGTCAACGTGTTCGTCCGATCACATTTTAACATTCTGTTTTTCGCAAAAATTTTGGCCAAGGCAAATAAAGTCAAAGACACGTTGCAGACACAGACGTTTCGTTAACCACTGCTACCATCAACAGTTTTCAATTGTTTTTGATTTGCTGACAATCTCCGAAAAAAAAACGGTTTAGACCAGGCACCTCAAATTCAAATTGCTCCGAGGCCCAAATAAAGGCTTATAAGTAATCCGAGGGTCGCATTATGACTAGCCGAGGACCATTGGGTGTCGGAAGGGGGGGTCAATAGTGAATTTTCCAGGTGTGGCCAATAATATTTTTGCAGGGGGGGGAAAAAGTGCCAAAATTTCATTTTACCCTTTCGAAACTAAGAAAGCAACCTTCATTGCTAAAAATTTGATGGGAAAATGTCAAATTTCAAAATCCAGGGGGACAAAGCCCCTCATCCGACGCCCATGCCGAGGACCCCATCATGACCCTAACGCAATAATGGCGGTACCTGTACCTTACTAGAAATAGGTTTTACATCTTATTTCCTGCTAAAGGTATTATGAGTGATAAGCAAATCATTTCTAGCCGTCTCTACGTTCGTTTAAAGTTTCAATGGATCTTGTTCACTCGCTAGCCGGGAACCAAAATTTTTGTGAAAAATAAAATTTTTGCGAAAATGAGAATGTCAAAATGCGATCGGACGAACATGTTGCCATGAGTGAACGTCATATTCTTAAAACACACCGGTTGATAAACTAAATAGCTTAACTGTTAATTATTTGAAAATTCCCAAAAAGCATCGTGGGCCGCACAAAATGCCTTCGAATGCCACATGTGGCCCGCAGGCCGCGTATTTTAGAAACCTGATTTCAACCCCGGTTTCTTAACCTGGGGTCCGTGAACCCCTTAGGGGCCATGAATTCGAGATAAGGGGTCCCTGAATGTGATGTACAACGCCGCAAATACTGCGGAGGCAACGCATGTGAACACTGTCCATTTTTCTTTTCTGCCGCATATACTTCATGTTAACCCATTTTTTTGCAGCTGTTAAGAGAGTATCTAGTTGTGCAAGTCTTGTAGATACAATATTTTGCGTGCGATGCTGGATTTGGATTGAGCCACGCTCTGGAACTGAGCCAACTGAAGGCGGAAGCTTTTTTTCCCGGTGTTGGCCTGAATTTCTTTTTCAGCACAGCAGTTGCTGGACACAGAGAAACCCTGGAAGGAAGCTGTCGAGTTCTTAGAGTCTACAGTGCTGTTCACGGTGATTTCTGCCCGGCGATGTATCGGTATGCGTCATCCGGTGCATTGCAGTGGTTCTTTTGTTGCTGATGACCAGAGAAAAGGGTTTCGCATGCATAGGCTTCGCTGATGACCAGAGAAAAGGGTTTCGCATGCTAACCGATCCGTTAGTGAACAAGTGCCCGCTTCGCTGGTGAAGCAAAGGCGGCAGCAACCTGCAAGCAGCAGTGCACGTACACGGATGTGCCAGGTGTTTGTTTTGACACGCACAGTAACGTTGCAAGGTTTCATTAACTTTCCGTCGGTGCGACGCGCCGAAAAATGCGTCAAGGACAAATCCGTCAATGCGGGGTGAAGAACAGCAAAGAAAATCCCAAACAGGATTGGAACCAGAACGCAGCCTTGCTGTACGCCGCTTTTCAGGCCAAAGAGAGCTGACAGGGCACCTTCAGATGGAATGAGTAGTTTAAATCAGGAGCAACAGCTTCTTCGTTTAACATCAAAAGATAATATCTCGTTAACTGACGCGAGCGTTTGGGAGAGATGAAGACAAAAAAATCAACCAACTTTTCAAAGCAGTCACCATACGTTATGATTATGTTGCCAGGAATTGGTATGCTATCAAGTGAGGAAGATTCACCAACGTGATAACACTACAAACAATTGGACATCCGGTTTTGGTTTGCACAAGAGCATAAACATTGATTTTTACATGCAGGGATGTACCCCATGGGTGTAGCCAACGTTCGCTGGTTATGTGACCTCCTCGTAGACAAAATATCAAGCTACAAACAGGCATGGGCGTCGGAAGGACTTTTTCCAGGGGGGGGGCAAAAGGACTTTTTCCATGGGAAACCAAAATTAGTTGCATTTCGTTTTACCCACTCGAAATTAAGAGACAACCTTTTAATACTAAAATTTTACTAGGAAAATATCACAATTCAAAATCCAGGGGGCACGCCTCCTGCCGCCGGGTCCTGGTGATCTCCGGGTTTGGAAGACTCCAAGATGTTTTTGTTTTTTACTTTCTGTTCCAAAGAAAAACAACGAAATTTCGTGGTATTTCCTGTGTACTGAACCCACGCTTATGAATACCAAATTCTGGCCCTCTAATCAAAAATCCTGACTACGCCAATCGCGTACCACAGACCAGCTGACATGGGTAGAAAAAGTGAGCGAATTTTGTTGAGGGAAGCAAATCTACTGTAATAACTCAAATAACAACAAAACACTTCTGAGTCCGACTCATTTTGAAGCAAAGCAAGGTATTGAGAAGGAACATTGCCTTGAGGGTATTCCCCTGGACCTCAATGGATAAGGTGTTGCTTGTTCTATTATTCAGCAACGCTCTCCATGTATCCTAGCACTATCCCTTTAGTCAACTTCTTGGATGAAACATTCTTTGGCTGCCTACACAGAAAGCGCTTAGAATCCACCTCAATCAAAGTTTTAAAATGCCCTGGTCTCGGTCTGTTTTCAAGTTTAAGAAACTTAGGAGTACGAGTCCCGGTGCTGTGCAGAATTTATTTGGAATTACTGTCCTAATTCTAGAACAGCGGCCTAACCTTTTCATACTTCCGGACATGGGCATCGGAAGGCGGCAGGGGGCCTTGTTCCCCTGTGGAATTTGAAATTTGACATTTTCCTATTAAACGTTTTGCAAAAAGGTTGTTTTCTTAGTTTCGAGTGGGTAAAATGAAATTTCACCCCTGGAAAAAAACTTCCGACGCCAACGCTCCCGGACCACTGAGTGCGTCACTTTTCGCTTCGCACACCGTCACGCAGTAAACTGTTTAGTTGAAGAAAATGCAGAATCTTGACAAACCGATGCAATGTGGACATTATGATTTCAGATTCGGAATCAACAAACAGGAAATGTTATAATGCTGCAATTTTTACTTTAGTCATTGCCAAAATGTTGTCAGTATCGATATCGTATAAGAAGAGGCTGTAATTCACGGCAGTGGCGTCGTCAGTCCCAGTTGTTTTTGGGCGGCCAAATATTATGATTATAAGTTAGCAACAGCATTTTGTTTGGGACATTGCCTGTCAAAGCACAAACTAACAAGATATGTTCGAAATTAGAGGGGGGCATCCTTGCCCCCCTTCTGGTTACGCTTATGATTCATGGCCTTCCTGCTTTACAGCATATCTGCCAGTGTTACAGGGGCCCCAGGTTGGAAACCACTGTTCTAGAACTTTGATCGTCGCCTGGTTCGATTTAAGACAATGGATTTAAACGTTGAATGAAGGACGACCGATTACTTCGTCATAAATTAAACGACGCCACAATTGAAAACTCAACCCTTCACAATTTTTTTTACAGCTACGCCTCTGTTCCACCGGGCGAAACTTGATTTGTTCTTGGTAACTCTGACAGGCCTATGCTGTACGTTTTTTTTTTCAGGAACTTTGTCGCGTAACGTCCCGAAGATAAAGTCGGATAAACGAAGATGTGGCAAGCGAAAGTTGTTCATCGTTATTGGTGTTTTGTCTGTTTTCGTGGCCATCCTCGTAATTGTCGTGGTCCTTTTAGTAGTTCTAAAAATCAAGTGAAACAAATCACGCATTTTGTCGCGATTTCGTCGATAACTGTATCAGATGCGCAGAGAGCTTATCAGGATCTTTTCAAAGGTTGGTGCTAACAGGATCTCGGGAATATGAGTCGGTCGTTTCTGGAAAACTCCTTCCGGTCTTTCCTATCCATAGAGTAGTTGAGCCCTGACCTGGAGCAAGTTCTGTTTAAAGAGACACTATAACAGTGGTGGGTAAGCTACGGTCCGCTGAATAATTTTTGCGGCCCTCGGATACACAATGCACATTTTTACTATTTTTTTGTGCTAATCGAGTATCACTGGCCTATCACCAGTCGCTTCTACTCGAAAGGCATGCAGTATGATAATCGAGTGCAAGGTGATCTTAGCAGGAAAATATAGATCTAGAATTTAGACCTAATGGTTGTAGGCGTAACAGCCCTAACCGTTAGATCTAATAATTCTATCATTTTTATGTAAAAAAAGTATAATTTGTAGAAGCTAGTCCTTCGCTGGGCACTGACAGAACATTTTGGCCCTCACTGAAAAATTTGCCCACCCCTGCACTACACAGTGCGAATAGCAGTTAAACAATGGAGCGGACCTGGGTTGAAGACGGTGGAGAACACACTGCGGTGCTTCTGTTCTTGGTGTTTTTCTCGCGTATATTTGCATTTTTAGCCAACTGCTCGCTTCAGAAGAAGCACGTAGGTATGTCGCGAACATTGTTTTATTTCGCGATCCGTCGTCATTTTTCGGACAGCCTTCGCGATTTGCCGTCGCATTTCGGAAAGCCTTCTCTGGACAATCTGAAATGCAAAATTGAGAAAAGCCGACGTACTTATGGTAATTTTGTCACGATATGTGTGGCCAACACATTCCTAACAGTTAGTGCTCGTTTGGCCAACCTTTAGGAAAAAGACAATGAAGTTTTTTGTGCACTTTTTCTTGAAAGAAGTGCAGAACAAGTTTTTCGTGATGAACAGCTTTGATTTGAAAAATGTAAAAAAATAAGGTGTTATTAAACATGCTCCTAGTCCTAATTTAAAGCGAAATTTTCAACCTACAAAGCAAGGTTTCTACTTAAAAAACTACAAGATTTAGTATACCTCTACCTGTCCTGTAAAATGAATGCAACATTTTAATCTCTACCACACATCAACCGTTGTGAGTTCAGTGCAAAGTTTAAACCGTTGTTTGAATGCACTTCTATTTTGTGCCTTTTAGTAACATGCCACAAACAGCGCAATACAATGCAATACAATGTTTGAAACTCTGTTTGCAAAGCCTATGTCTATGAGCAGAAGTTCAGCGTCGCCATATATACGGTGAAACAACTTTGCGATTTTCGAGCAACGAACAATATTCTACAATAAAATTTAAAACAGATTAAAAAGTGGAAGTCTAGCAAACTTGCATTAGCAGCATAAAATGCACAGATTTAAGTTAAACCATCTTGGACATTCCGAAGACTGCTTTTATCGTCAGCAAAAGTTCAGCAAAGGACTTCCGATGGAAGTTGAACACACTTTACTTTTTCGGAGACCTTTCATCGATGTAAAAATGCAAGAGTATAGATCGATGCGTCCGATTCAACAATGCGCAGCTTCAATGCGTAACCGTTGGTGACACTGCCACTGACACCTGTCATAGCACCGCAATGACCTGTCGCAAACGTGACAACCTCTCTTTGCATCATGTTCTTGGCCACACAACTTCACCAATCGCAATAGTTCAGTGCCTTGAGCTTCTTCGCTGACAAGTTGTTGACAGTGAAAAAAGGTCGTTTTCAGTGGATACAACGTGATTTTTTGTTTAAATAAAGGTTTTCGCGTTTTTGTTTCTGAAAGGATCGCGTTTGTTTGCCACGAAGTCAAAACTTCATTTCTAGAAAAAATAAAATTGCTGCGTTGTTTCGTAGAATCCAGCAGGAGCGTCACAAAGTTTGTTTTCGATCTGCCACGCGGTTGTAATTCGTAGAACACGCGCTTCCTGATCAAATTGAACTTACGCTGTTTCTACGATGACGTAATACAGGTGATGCGGGATGTCCGGGGCGATCTAACAGGCATTTACGTCACATGATGACAGCCACGCACAAGTTTCCGTTTCCTTTCGTCGCCTACTGAGTCAACAACAGTGCTGGCTTCTCACCAAAGCTTTTCGTTTCGAAACGGATAAAAACAATAGTAGATTCGATGACAGTTTCAATCGCCTGTACGTGACGTATAGTAAGACGGTCAAGAACCACTTCAAATATCGATCTTGCCCTACGTGCGATCTTCGNACAACACTGAAAGGTCAAGAGTTGGTAAAAAACGGCTATATAGTCACGACCGCATTTAATCTACTGGCCTTTAGAAGGAAAGAGCGCGACGACTGAAAAAAATTTATCGGCATACCTCAACTGCGGAGCATCAATCTGTCAAAACAGTGTCAACAGGAGCTCCTTAGCTGCAGTGTGCACTGACTTGGGATCTGCAGAGATGTGCCTCGGTTAAGGTTGCCAAACGTCCTTGGGCGCCAATGACTGTCCTTGAATTTGCAATCAAAACTCGTTATGTCATTGATCCTTGAAAAACATCTTGTTGCTCTTGAGTATTATCCGGAGTCCTTGAAAATTCTTGAATAGTTTTGAAATTGTTCATTTTTGAATTATAAATTGATTACATTGAACATTCAAGAATCAAGAATAAACAATCCAAATGAACAGAACAATGTGTAGATTTGTTCCATCTTAAACGGTTGTGTAGTAACAAATAAACTATTCAAGAATGGTTATGCCGTCATAATTCGTTTTGTTTAGTTTTCAATTTCGTACATGGTTGTCTCAGGCTGACTTGCCCTACGTGAAAGCTTGCTGAAAGGGTGAAAGTAGCCCACCGTATCTCTTTGAAAAACAAAATGTCCTTGAAAAAATTTCAAGTGATCTGGCAACTCTGGCCCCGGTCCATTTAGTAGTTATTTTCATTCCGGCTTGGACGCACGCACTGAAAACCGATTAAGTGCATGTTCAAGGTCCTGTTCAGTGTTCAGAGGATGCAAGCGGCACTAAACCGTCCCTTAAAGGCTAAAAGGTTGATCCTGCCGCTTCTGGAAGTGACACCCTCGTCGTCTCATAACGTAACACATTTTCGTAATGCTGCTATAAGGTTAGAGAACTCTGTAAAAGCTTTTAGGTTTGTTCAGAAACAGTTGATGTGTTGTATAAGCAAGGACCTCCTCTTTTGTAACGTTTTTGGGAACCCAATTGCTTTGCCTTGGGCTACCCAAGTCTAATGACAATGCTGTGGAAAGCTTGCAGCAAATCCAATTGCTCTAAACTACCCGTGATTGCTTTGCCTCGACCCCCCCTCATAACTCGTAAGCATAAAGTGTTGTGTGCGGCGATCAGCAGTAGTTCTCGCGTTTCAGAAATCAACAATTGCAGAAGCTCAATGCATTTGAATATAAACAGCCGCAGACTCTAATCCGAAAGTGCCCAGAGAAATTCTGTATAAACTATTTGTCGCAAAAACAATGGCCACGCACTTGTAAAACATCTAGCTTGCTACTACCTTGCCAACGTATAAATGCACGTTAAATGCGTGCAAAAAATTAATAACACGAGAAACGCCCGGCTACGATCGCGGTTACATGTCGCAATTTTCACTCCCTTCATCAAGAACCACAGAGTAATTCATACAACCTTGTCTTTGTCATGCACGGTCAGAAGGCAATTCAAGATGTCCCTTTGAAACGCTCTGTGTTGCAGTTCGTTTGGCGCCCTCTTCAGACCCGAACTTTGACAAAAACTCAGCGATGAAAGTTCAAATGTGGACGATGCGTTTGAATGTATCTTGTTCTGCTTTGTGAGAAAACCTGGCAGTTGTCAAACACACTTTATAGGTTTCTGAAACGATACCGTGCAATGTGGCGCAAAGTTGTTTTCTTCATGTTGACTCGCTTCCAGAATGAGACTAATCTCGCCTCCAGGACTTGTTCTCGTAACGAACTGTCAAAAACTTCGACACATATCTTGTGATTTATTGGATCAATTCCATTGTTTTTCAATGCTCACGTGACTCATTTGAGACAAAAGACGCGATGGAACAAACACGATCGCTTGCTTCCCAGGGTCTGCGCTCCGTACGAGTCCTTTCCAACTTCTGGGAAGTTGGGGACGTCATCACATTGACGTCACACAATCGATTTCTGTCCTTCAAGAATCGTATCCGGTTTTCCAACAAATAAAAAACCTTCTAATGTAAAAACAGTAATTGTCAACTGGTGGGTCGTGACTCAAAACTGTGTTGCGGACGGCTTGTAAAAAACAAGTGGATTTTCAAAAAACAACAATATTGATTAATGCTCATCTGATTTCCTATTCGATTTTTTCTCTAAATTTTTTCTATTTTTCACAAATTTTCTTGGTTTGCATTCTGTAAAAACGGGTCGTGACTTGGTGACCCTGGAAAAATGTGGTTTCTGGACTGAGACAAGTTAAAACACCTTCACGTAAAAGTCGTTAAACAAAAAAAGATTGGAAAGAAATCGATTGTGTGACGTCAGTGTGATGACATCCTCAGCTTCCTAGAAGCTGGGAAAGTTGATGTAGTGGTTACACAAGTGCCACTACATGGAATTCGGCTAAGTCAGAGGGAGCTGCATCAGATGAATGTGCCTGATGTGAAAGCCGAAACTCAAAATGCCTCGATCAGAAATGACGAGGGAAGCGCTTCTTTGGTCAAATCGATTGAGGCGCAGATAGCGAGCAATTGGCTTTAATCACTTCCTCGGTCAGAAGTTCGAACGGCAAGCGGAGCAGACCGGGTGTTCCGCTTCATTGAGAAACCCTGACGTAAGACGTCAAACAAGAAAAACTTTACGGAAATAATGCCATGTGCGAAAGGATCAAAGAAAGACGTGAGGTCATGCAAAGAAACTTGCCAGTGAAGACTTATAATCCCTGATAGGCGAAACAAGTCGAAATTCCACGTAGGCTACAGGTGCAACGCCGACCAAATCACAAAGCCTGAACAGGTGGAAAGATAGTCCTGCTCCCGCATGAAGTAAACCTTTTAAATCTAACTTCTTTCTCAATTTACAACTTTAGTATGGACACCGCACAACGTGGTGTAACCGAAAAGCTTCAGATAACTGTCATGCTTGGTGTTTAACTCAACAGCAATCTGCCACATTGTAAACTGCTGACAACTGAGAGTTTTTCAAAGGCAATCTCCACCAATAATAAAAGCAACGTAGCACCACGCAGTTGTTTCGCAAAAAATCAGTGGTTTCGCAAAAAAATCGCAAAAATCAATCAGTAGATTTAGTGTAAAAAATATCATTGTCTCATCATGGGCGTCGGAAGGATTTTTTCCAGGGAGGGGGACACTAGGGGATTTTCCAAAGATTTTCCAGGGGGCCAAAAGTGATGAAATTTGTTTTTTTTCACTCAAAACTAAAAAAACAACCTTTTTGCTGAAAATTTCCAAATCCAGGGGGATAAGGCCCCCTCCTGTCCCCCTTTCCGACACTCATGTGTCGCATTTAAGATCAGTTGTTTCGCAAAAAAATCAGTGGTTTCATAAAAAAAGCTGCGTGAAGAAACTGTACGTTACACGGTTGATGGATTGTTAGGAATGATGTTGAAAAATCTAGTCAAGCGAAGCGAACCCCAATAGATTTTAACAAGTTTTTCTTAAAATGCTTATGTAAGGATGATTGTTTACTCTTTTCCACAAACGACACAGGAATCGTCGTCTTTTCCGTAGCAATAGTTGGCCCAGCGCTGCAACACGAACAGTTCCTTGCAAAGCGGACCTGGTCAAGTGCATAGCAAAACAAAAGACAGTTTTTTACAAACACACAGATGAGCGATGAATAGTTTTTGGTGAGTGTGCTCAAGATGGACGTTTAGCAACACAGTACGAAAATTAAAATTAAATTTTGACCGTTGATTGACGGACGATCACTTCTGAAAACGGAAACAGTTTAGAGTGGCAAACAAGTAAATAATGTAAGAACATAATTGGCGAGGCAACAAAATCCCCGGAATTGTAACAACAGGAGAAAAGACAGTTTTCGCGAAACCTCGGCTGTTGCAGGTTTGAAAATTAGTTTTTTAGCGAAAGTCTTTTAAGTCTTCGAAGCGAACGTCAAAAGGAACAAGACTTTCTCATCCGGACGTAAGCGAAGCGAACTTGACTTCATAAGTCAATGCGGGTCGGCAAAAGAAAGCACAAAATACGCTGTCATACAGTCCAAGCGTCACGCATCAGACTAAGCTGTTTACTTCCGAATGGCCATCGGCCTTGAATGTACACCATGCGGGTTGGCAACTGAAGTGGTTGAGGCAAACGAGAGCACTGCACGACCTCCTCGGCAACGTTTTTCCAACTTCACCGCATTTCTCTTGACCTTTGGAATAAACGAAACAACACCACCACAGTGTAAGTCACTAGACGCCACTTAAAAGGGTGAATTTGGTTACAGCGGTAGGACGGGTATCCTTTGCGCTTGTTTACAATTGCTCTCTAAAATAAAAATAGTTTTAAAGATGATGCCAGCGCAAGGAGCTCTCAGGGTAGGCTGCTTAAAACGTTTGTGTAACGAGACTATTTTGGAGTTTGATTGCACGCTTCGGAATAGGAAAGACTGTATGTTGCATCAACTCATAGGCTAGTAAAACGCAGAGATATACGTCAGAATCTAAGTTGCCTTCGCGCAAATGCAATAAAATTCTAAAAGCTGCCGATTCTGGGTTTCGCGCGACCGTAGCCCGCGTGGACGCACGGATCGCTGATAGGAAAATCTTAAGATATGTCACATGCAAATGCTAGCCACTTTTAAAATGGACGCACTTTTTAGGTAATTCAAAAATGCTATTTTATGCACAAAATCCTCAGTCGCAAGACCCAAAATACTTTTTTTCACACTCATTTAAACCCGCCTTTCTGCTTCACATCCTACCAGGACTTTACTTCGGCCAAGACTCCCAATA
>JGI24021J15306_10000523_pt1 | contig 29782 bp, 23 predicted proteins | sample Ectturendosymbi1_FD_15306 | JGI IMG/M metagenome (IMG submission 15306) | reverse complement strand
AAATGTGCAAGAAAAATATTTATCGTCTTTGTAACGTTAAGCGACTTGAACAAGACATCAAATCGCGCTGTAACCCACACTGCTTTTAAAATGAATGAAAACTGAAGTGTTCCTCTGTAAGAGTGGTATGCACGTGCGACCAATGCGATTCAGCATTTTGTTCACTCCAACTGACAGCTCTGATAAAACCCAAATGATATGTTCTACTATACTGCTGTGCTTGTATATATCCAAATACGATATTAATGGAAGCAGGCTGAACTACAGTACCATGTCCAGCAACAAATTTAAGTATATTAATAATCATCTGCAAGGACAAAACAAAGCGTGATTAGTGTTGCTGTCAAAACACCTCAAGAAATAAGATTGGGAATCTGTATATATAAAACGTCACTTCTGCATCGACCCGATGACTATACTAGTTTCACACCAAGTTGTTGTCCCCCACATTTTACAACAAAATTGCGCCCATGGCGTCAACAATTCACCGATGGTGTCTATAGGAAAATTCGGTTTGTTTGTTTTATTTGCTTTGAGATGTGTTGGGCCACGATCAAGCGCGACGTCACCTCATGCGACACCGGAGCGTAAGGCACCACGAATGGAAAGGGCGCTAGGAATAACATTTATATGAACGTAGGAAAATCAAGCAGCAGTAATCTCATTGGTATAACTATATTGCTTCTTGATGCCATAGCGTGTGCAGCTTTGATTTCAAACCTTAAGGACCTCGACAGGTAGGAAAAATATCAATCAAATAGTATGCTTCAGACTGATGTCAACATGTAAGCAACACAGAATTAACGGCGCGGTTTGGCTCTGAAGCAAGGAATTGCAAAACAAAATGTGTGGCTTCTCACGTTAACGTTTCTTCATTTCTCATAAAGCTTCGCTCAACGTTCACTGATGGAGACAAAAACTCAATGGGTGATCACCCCATGTACTATGGCGACTTGCTCACCATTCGCGTCAGTGGAACTGCCCAAACACCTCAGGCAACTTTTCCCATTTCCCTCCCACCTCGACCAAGCTTTGAGCAAGACCTCCGAAAAATTGAAGAAAGTGAGATCGGATCCCGATTTGCGGTCGAAGTTACAGCAACAGACACCTTGAACAGAGAAGACTTCAGTGAAAACTCTATCAGGTAAGTCTCGGCCTGGCGCATTTCACGGATTTTATCCATCACATGCAAAGCGATTAAAACGTCCTATCAATTGCCGATGACGTTTAGACACGTTTTGCTGTCACTATACACAGAACCTGCTCCTAATGTGAGTTTCGCTTTTCGTTCTTTATAAACAACTTAAATTTTGGCGATTCATATATTTTTTGCAAGACTGCTGTGCGAAAGAAACTTCGCGTATTGTAAACGTTTTAAGAACTTTTGATGCAGGTACAAAGCGGAAGTGGGCACTGTTCAAGAATGGTTCCTTACCAACACTGAGTACATCACGTCACATCCTATTCACATGCACATCAACGCGTTTCAGGTGAAAACGCACCACCATTATGGGTTTTAGCACTTTTATTTTGTTTTCATTTTCTTTTTTCCTAGCAACACCAGTTTGATATTATTTGATCGTTGTAACTTTGTTACCGCAACTCTATGCTAACAGGGACGTTTTTGTTAATGACATTGAAATCGAGGATTTTAATTGAGGTTGCTTTTAAGAAACTGTTTTAACTAATAACAAACAGTTTTGCACAAGCACATGGATCAACTTTTATCTGAAGAAGCACATGAAATATCGTTATGTTTTGTTTTACTGCAGGTCATCAGCTACAACAAATATACAGGACCTTATGCTGCTGACGATGGAGGAAGCAACTGGAAGCTTTTCAGTCAAGAAGGGGAAACTTGCAAGTGGCAACACAGTCACTATAACGGTAAGACAGTAACCCAGTGAGATGGATTTGAAGCAAGATTTGATATTTCGAAAATCTCCCTGGAAAATTTAGGTAGGAAATCGTTGGAACTAGTTTTGTTCAAAAACGCCCAAAACAACAATTAAAGTGTTTGGTAACAACTTTTTTAAATGGTTAATTTCTACCCGTTTACAAATGCCCCGAACAAATCTACACTTTACTTCTAAACAATTTGTTGGGCAGGAATTTCCAGTTAGAATGTTGTCGTCATGTCGCAAACACACATGAGTTTGTAGGAGTGATTTGACTAACTTATGAGTGGAAAATGAACTGTGCCACTAGACGATATAGTTTGATGGTTGTATTCAAAAAAATTTAGTTTTAGGAAATAAATTTATAAAACACAATTCTAAAGCGCGGTCACATATCTCTGAAGTTTATGCTTAATAACACTCAGCATGCAGCAGTTCTGCAAAATGAAAAAATTTTCAAAAACGGTTTTAGACCAAAGATTAAATATGACATTTGCATTGTCTTTTTGGGAAAAAAAACATGTTAAACCTTGCAAAGGTATTAAAGAGTTATTGCACAGTATCCGTTTTTGCTAATACACAAATCGTTCTTTACTTTATCCGACTGTACCCAAACGACAAAGTACCAACTTTTTCAGCGAGTATCCCAATATCTTCACCTGAAAATGCTCTGCTGTACTTGGGTCACGACCAGAGACAAGAAACAGATGGAGGCCTCGGTTACGCTCAAATCGGAGAATGGAGAGACACTCTTTTAGTCCCACCTTTGGCAAACATCACAGTAAGTCACCAGCCAAGCTGAGCAAATGACAAGTTTATCCTTCTTGCTCGCATAATCGTCAATGTCAATCAAAACTAATGTTTTTCCATATCTTTCTTATAGCATCGGTTCTTCTCGATGATTGTTTCATGCACATAATGCGTTGTTGCCTAGAAACTTTTTGACGTATCTTTTTGTGAAAACGCGCTGCCATATTAACGACCATCATTGCAAAATAGAGAAACGCATTTTTCGAAGATCGTGGGGAGTCCGTTGTGTAAGTTTCGCTCACTCGCAGATATTGATAAACAATGCAAGAGAAAAGACGTATTTGAAAAAAGAAATAAAGTTTGCGACACTTAGTTGAAGTTCAACTTCAAAAGGGACTGTTTGAAAACAGTTTTCGTAGCAATGTTTTGGTTTGTCGGATGAGCTAATTGAGTCTTGACATGTCTCGGTCATAACCAGAAACATCAGCAGTTTTTGTGTAAGGCGCCGTACATTGTTGACTGATCTGGTTCTTTGTTTCAACATTGGTGGGTGGAATTCGTCTTGGTCTGTGAGATCTTTGCCTGATTTGGCATCAATTATCTGATTTGTTAGAAACCAACTGGTTTTTCTTGCGAATGAAAGTGTAAGCAATGCAAGATAATTTTGATGTTACTTGGGTTGTGTTGCAATGTTCAGAAATTTTAAAGCTTACTTTAAGGACCCACTATTTATAACATATTGTTGTTTGGCCTAAATTATCTGCGTAATTCCACGAAAATATTCATGTATTCTGAAAACATCAGTAAACAATGATATTATCGGTGTTTAGTATAAATCTGNATTATAAGGAATTTTTCTTTTGATTTTACTTCGAGTTTTTTTTGCAGGTTAGTGCAAGAAATAAATTTTCTTGATATAGGGATGTGACCAATTTTCAAACTTCGAGGGCAAAATTAGGACAATTCTGTCCGTGAATAAGGCAAATTTTGTTTTCTTTAAGTCTATCTTTTGACGAATTTTTCTGTCTTTTAAAGGATCGATCACGTTTCCATAAATAAAACTTTGAAAATAAAGTAATTGTTTTTCCTTCCTTTAACGAGTTTGCTGCAAAATATACATGTACTGGGATGAACGCTTCTCCAGTTCATTTTAGTGCAGTAAATTGAAGAATATCGGCTGGGTGTCAAAATTGATTGATGACGCACCAACAACGGTTGTAGGCTAGGTTTTATTCCCTTTCCGGTCACACCAAATACTTGAAAACGGTTATTGCGGCCTGGCCAGGCTTCTGCTTGGCGTTGATGGGTGCATGCAAGGAAAAGGTTCACGTGCGCTGCTGTCATTGGCTCCCAACCAATGCAGCATTCACTGCGAAAATAGCCTCCTGGCCCCAGCGTAAGCAAGCGGAGATGGTGGCCACAGACGACTCGTGACTCTCCCGAAACTCCCAATAGTGCAGAAAGCCAGTTGAAATGAAACTGAACCTTTAAGAATCTTATTGTTACCACATTACATTCAAAACTTGCTTGCTTTTCAACATTTTGAGTAAGCCAAATTTGTTTCACTTAAAGTTCTCATATATTCCCAAGTGATTTTATAACATGTGTTTTTAGATTCGTTTCAGAGCGGACACTTTCACTGGAATCGTGTTCGTGCACTGCCATCTATTGCCGGATGCAGATCAAGGAATGTCACTGTTAGCTGAGATCGTTGAGAAAGGTAATGAAAACATTGGGCGCTTTTCCATAACTCTTGCATGGTGCCATTCCGTTAATGGTAATCAATCCTTGTATTTCACGGAGCAAGATGTTTATATTCCACACACTTTTAATCATAAACGCACCAAAACAATAATAAAATCGTTTTGAGTTTAGGAAACAAAATTGGCAATAGAAAAAGTTAAAACTGAAATGTTTTGTTGATGTACAGTAGTTTGCACAATCTTTTAAAAGCAGAACTTATAAGTATGTAGCAACTTTTACATTTGACAGGATCTTCGTTAGAAGCCAACATCACTTCTGCTGGAGCTTATCCTTGGTCATGTATGGACAATTTACCGACTCCACAGATATACGGAGGTGGTTCTTCGACCCCAGTGAGGTGAGTGCTGCGTGGCTTCAAGCAGCGGAACTGACTCAGGCGAAAGCGGCTCTTGCATACCGTAGGCTGTAGGATACATTTACAAATTTTTAAAACAAATCACTCGAAGAAAAGCAGTCGTCACGGTGACCTGCACTATGTTCATCAAAAACACCTAAAAAAGTTTTGCCAAAGTTTGTGAGCTACTTCGAATTGTTCCACTAATACCAGTCTATAAAATCGCAACACCATATGGCAGAAAGATCGATATTTTTTTGCTTTTTTTTAAATAAATCCGTTTGAAAATCATCTAAAGGGAGTGCACAACACAAAAAGTAATGTTTCTATTTGGCGTAGATCACAATAATTCCAGTTCATCTTGAATGAGTTTACATCAGCAGGTTTATTCACCAGCGGTTAACTGCTGCCAGAACCTATAGTAACTAGCCTATTGCCGTGTGGCTGGCTCATTTGACTTCATTTTGTTTGGCAAAAAGCAAGTTCGCTTACAATGCCAGCAATCAATAGGAAGTGGTATGGCGCAGGACTAGATTATAGGCAAAACTTTGGCACGCATCCCTATTCGAGTTGAAAATCCCTGATCTGAATTTTGTTTGTTGACGTTCGCGAGTTATTTTTAATTTAAAGGAAGTTATGAGTTTCAGATCGCATCTCGATTCCAAAGAACAGAGAAAGAAAATAAATAATGGAAAAGCTGATAAATCACAGGGGTACTGCAAATGGTTTTTCACAAAGATATGCAGAGGCTTGTGTGATTTGTATCATTTGTGCCTTGTTGTTTCTGACCAGTAAAATTGAACTGACATCACACCCACGTATGTCACAAACCGGCATGCAAAAAAGTACCTTGATTTTTAATCAAGGACATGGTTAACGTTTTGTAGACACGCAAGAAGCACGAGGTTTCAATCAACAACGATACCTAAGATCAGGGCCGACCCTAGCTGGTGCGGGGCCCAATGCAAGCCCTGGGCGCGGGGCCCAATGCAAGACGTAGGCGCGGGGCTCCTCTGAGCAGTGCTTTTATGACGTCATCGTGTTCAGTCAACCGTGCTACGATCGTGGCAGAGCGCAGATATACAGTAAAGCACCAACACGAGAATTGAGCACGATTGCATCGGCTTAAGGCCGGCCCTGCCTAAGATACACTGAGGTTCGTATATGGAAAAGTTAAACAACCAAACATGTATGGCCACAATAGATAAATGCGTGGAACAAATCAAAAAAATAGTGCGAATTGATGAAAATCAAGTGTTGGTGATTTCCCGTCAACGCAGATTACACACACACAACACAGAAAACATTATAATAGGACTAACTATTATATTTCTAAAGCTTTTGAATGGTCTCAACATGATGCTTACATGTAGACGGAAATTTCGTGGTTGGGAAGGTATTTTTCTTCTCCAAACAGCAAATACTTAAATCAAGTGTTAATGAATATAACCAGATTAAACAAATTGAAGTATTGTTACAGTTTAAAAAAGCACATATCAAAGCAACTCAAAGCGAAAAACTAAAAATGACCAAAAAACCAAATAGCTTGCTTTGAGCAAGTTTTATTACACGCGGTTCTTTAGCGATGCTAATTTGCTTATTCGAAGTTATTCATTCTGTGCAGTAAGCCAACACGATTTTACTTTATAAAAATTACAGAGAGATAATTCTTTACTAACTACTGTTGCAGTTGACTGCATCGCCTTGAACTACTGAGGCAAGCACAAGAGAAAGATTGCAATTCGGGGCATTAACTAACAGGAAAGCAACCAGCAGCAATAGAGCTCCCTCGACTAGTTTCCTCTGCTACTACTAGGTTGCACTATCATTATATAGGGATAAGTGAACTACGATACTTCGCTTGTGGTGACTATCACAGTGACTTGTAACTTATGGGCACCATCTTGCGGTGACCATTTATTTACATGTGGCGCCATCTACCTGCCGCTACAATACTTACGTTTGCAATCCTCCTTTTAGTTATATNTTGGAAAACAGGTGAACAGGACTGTGCCAAAGTCATAATTGTAATGACGGCTCAATTAAGTGATAATTCAACTTGGCTAAAATATGTGGGGTATTGTGGGATTTTCGGGTCGGAAAACCGTCGAATGCTTCTCAAAACATTTAAACATGTTCGAATGCTGCCCCAAACGACTCTTTATTTATCCTTGCCATGCATTTCATTCATTTTTCTCCAAGCCCAGTGCAGAGCTTCAGTGATCGTAAGTCAGTCCAAGTTTGGGAAAGGATTAATTTTTGAAAATACAGAAATCATGCAACTTTTTGAATAAATTATGCAGCTCTGTCGCAAGTGTGTATTCTGTCCATATGTTTTTATGCAGAAGTAAAATATTTTCACACGGCCACCCCAAGTGCAATGTGCTGGGCCAACGTACACTGTTTATGTTTTGCAGTATTTCTGCATTGACGATGAGCTTGATTTCGATTGCTTTCTGGGCGGAAAGTTGGAATCTATTAAATTGAAATTGGATCTGAATTCTAAGAAATGAGATCTGAAAATTTATGCTGCGCAGTTTATATTTTTTGCAATATTTTTGTAAATTGATTTTCCTGAACGCGCAATGAGATAATTTCATCTGCCTGCATTACTGTTGCGCATGAGTGCATGGGAGTCGGAAGGGGACTGGGGTGCCTTGACCCTTGGATTTGAAATTTTGACATTTTCCTATTAAATTTTTAGCAAAAAAAGTTGTTTCCTTAGTTTAGAATGGGTAAAATAAAACAACCATTTTTACCGCCCCTGGAAAAATCCTTGGCCACTCCAAGAAAAATCCACCATTTGTCCCCCCTCTGGAAAAACAATCCTTCGGACGCCCATGTATGAGTGGTGAGTCGTTCAAATTTTGCAGTTCTCCTGAATTGCTAGTGCGAAAAACATTAAATACAGAAGTGGTTCTGGACTGGCTGCATAATGTAAATTAGCAATGAAAAAGACCACCGGAGGCAACATCTATGTCGAAATAGTCAAAATAAGCGTACATTTTTCAATAGTTGTAAGTCACAGTAGTGACGTACGCAAGCGAATACATTGCACTTTCTTTCACAGGGAAAATAGCGTCGTGTATGCAACATATTTTCAGTCCTGCAAGCAGTAAGAAAGCTTACCAGCGAAATATTGACGCTGAATAAGAGTTGCAAAGAAGACACACGAACTGCGGTTAGGAACACGAAGCAAGAGCGCAAAATGTAGCTTTTTTAAATGCTGACCGTACTAGAACCCCACAAAACTTAAGTGCTAACCAACATAACTCCTGACAACTTGAACAGTATTAACAAATCGTGATCGATATTTATGCAAATTGTGATCAGCAAACCCTTGAATACTATTGTTGTATTTCTGTCACGTTAATACTATCGTCGGGTCTGCCAGACCCGGTTTTCAAAAATAAAGAAAATACCTTTTCCTTCAACTGCAGTTTATCACAAAAACTACACTGAAAATATAAGTCTTACTGAGCAATTTGAGCACTAGCAAAGTCACTTAACTCTGATATCATACGATTTTTGATGAAAAGTAAGTAGGGTGACGAAAGTGTCACATATGCTTGATTTAGCGAAGGTGTCATGTAGTCCTCAACTGAATTACTCATAAAAAAAATTGCGAGCGTGAAGAACTTCTCCTTTTGTATACTGCTAACAAGACAGTAGAAGCATGTACTGAGTGATTTTCAGCTTTTTACAGGTAAAACTTCCTCTAACCATAACGTGGGATCAGCGTGACCCGTCACCTTACACTAATACTATCGTCGGGTCTCGCTGACCCGAACTCGCTCCCCTGTGCAAATACTAGAATAGTTTGGATGACCCCAATCGCACCTATAACTAGTCACACAAAAACATGAAGCTACTGAAGAGTTCAAAGCGCGCCGACTTCGGCTTCCGTAGTTTCACGTGAATGACCTCATTTCACCCGGGTCTGGGGTTTGCAGCACGATGTTTTCATACAATTAATTTTCTTCTGAGCAAAACAAAAGTTGATCAATTTGTGCATTTTTTCCACATGGAGGTGAAAATTTAGAGTTTTGCGTCTCATTGCAAAATAAAAAGCAGAACTAACCCGTAGACTAAGCGGGAAGATTTCCTAACTTTTTTGACTGCATAAGTGTTTATGCAGCGACTATCAAAATGAAATAACGAACAATAGCATGTTGTAATGCCATAAAGGTTGCGAAGGATAAATGCGGACTTACGATGAACATTGAACCAAAATCTCGTACACCTTTACCTTCAAGAAAAGTGACAGCACAACACATAGCCTCTTACCAACAGGGACGGACGTAAACGATTAATGCCACCGCAAATTGGTAGTCGTGTGCCCCAAGTAGGTTTACGCTCTGGCTTTTCGTGACAGTTCCCAAGCCAGTCATTCACATGTGGACACACTGTCTCCGGTAGGGGGAAGGCGAATGGAGTATTTCCGGAGTGTTTCGAATCTGTAAAACTCGAAAGCCACGTGTACAGTAATCAGCGATCTTGCCATTAGCTGCGGGACGTCACCTCGCTCATGTAGAAAGCACCAAAAACTGGTTGACAAAGCTAAACGATACTGCGTGGATATTATTGGCATCGCTTCAAGTATGCTCATGGGTCTAGTAGTATTGATTTGTGTGATGGGTGGAAACTCTTCCGCTTCCGCCTTGAGCCAGCAATGTCTGTCCCGGCTGATGGGATGGAATACCAGTAAGTCCCAAACGAGTGGGTTATGCTGATAAACGGATTCTATTGGGACGAAGGGTGTGCATGTTGAGATTGAAGGAGATAGAGCTCTACAGAGGCGCACGCCAAACCAACCACTGCACAATACTCTGATCTCGTGGAGGAAAAATGTGACACACTGCGAAGAGTTAAAGCTAACGAATTCACGACTGTTTTGGAGATTGCACGTATAGGCCTACACGTTGGAAACGATGTTGGTTAATGGTATGATGTGATCGGTAAGCATAGTGATGAGTATCGTGCCAGAAAGCTTCGCCTGCAACTGAGTTGCAAGCATTTAGTTTCCATTATTAACACTTTTTACCAACAGGGAGATTTGCAAAAGTATACGTGGTGCACATATTCGTTGAAGCAACTGTCACTGATTGTTTTGTGCGTCATTTCAGCTGACCTGTTCCAATCAATGGGGGCGTTTGAGGTAAAAAAGAAGTGCAGAACTGTGGTCCGATCAGACTGTAGTTGTTTAAATAAAATACACCTGAAAGAAAACGCGTACTTGCAGGAACATGTATGAATACAAGATCAAACAGAATGAAGTTGAAAACCCTGGTGGACAAGGATGTAGGAAATATCCGTAGACACAGCGTATCGTCCTTGCTCCAAGAACTTCTGCAGCGCAAAGCGGAAATGCAAGGGGTGGGATTATTCAAAACAGCTGTAAATTCATTGACTGCAAGGTATACGTGGACATAAGCGACTCGGAGCAACAGCGGAGGGAAAAGTAACCTATGGTGAAACCAGAAGGTAAAAGCTACTGTCGGAACAAAAAATCAAACCAGCCTACAGTGCCTAGCTTCATAACTGCCTCAAACCTTTCTTCTAATCACCACGCGTTGAGACGCTAACTTCCCCAACTTAAGTGGCAAAAAGCTTCAAAATGCAATCCTGTTAGAATTTCGGACATAAAGCGGATTTTTCTTACTGGAAACCAAAAACGTGTTCTGGTAAATTACAAGATGTAATACTACACGATCCATCAAAACCCAAAACTGTGTCGTAATCAACAAACAAGAGGACATTCTCGGCAGATGGAGACAGTATTTCAAAAAATTTTAACCCGCTCTCTCTGGCACAGCAGAAACACAGAAGGTGGCAATGGAAAACAAAAACCGCATCCCTGCAACAAACGTCACCATGGTTGTCAACCATTGATGTCTGGTAAGTCGGAAATAAAGGTTGTGACGAAACCCGAACTTAAGTCTCGAACAGAAGAGTTCTGTTGGTAAGCTGTGTTTGTCAAGTGCTGGTGATCTGGTGATCTCTGGTGATCACTGAAGGCACCGCAGGATAGGNAAGTTGTAGTCATCATCACCATACACAAGATGCAATACAATACAGAAACGAATACATTAACTCCACCNGAGCTTTCCTCCTCTGCCTTTCCGGATGAGTATGTACCAAATGAATTGAAAAAGATGTCGAGAGATAATTGAATCTATGTTGGAGGATACCTGGGCTGTTTTCTTTCGGGTCGTAGAACCACAGTCTAAAGTTTTACTCTCCAAAAAATATTTGAGAAATCTTGGGAGTTTGCCAAAGTTGTCCACATTTGTTTTATTGACAACGAGAATGCAAAATTTAGGTAAAAAAACAAAATTAAATGTTTTACCAAATTTCTTTTTTTGGTCTTAACTTTTGAACCACAAACGCTGAATGGCTAATCGAGGGCTCTAAAGACTCAGATTATTGCTAAGTTTTCATTGAAAACTTGATTCAAAAAATTGGGTCTTGGTGTTGGCGCTCAGGTCCTGTGAACTTGGCCAAAAATGCGTAAACCTACGCCAATTATGACGTCACCCAAAAAAAATCAAAATCCAAAAGTTTCCAACTTTTTAATCTTAACTTAAGACTTTCCGCATCATTATGGTTTGAACAGCTATCTAGCTCAATTTGCTGGCGAGTTATGTTGATGCAAAGTGACGCAAAAAAGCGGCGCACGCGTTTCAGCGAATATGTTGTCCGTAAAGCATGATACATGCGAAAACGCTAAATATGCAATGAGAAATGGACGTAGTCTTTCACAACAGACGTCAGAACAGACGTTGTCCCTATGTTTGATATTTTCCCAAAATTTCTCGAAGTCTGAAACCCAAAGTAAAATCGGATACCATCGAGCAGTTCCGTTTTTGTGTTTTAACTGAAAATATCCCGAGTTCTAAAGTCTAGCTAAATTTTAACGGAAACAATGTAAGCAAGAATTGCTCTGAATAGCGAGCCCCGCAGATGAGCAAATCTCTCTGCTACAACACTACGACACGTAAATAGTGCAGAACTAAAGCATTAGTCCCTTTAACCACCGCGCCGGCCTATATACAGGCCGGTACATTTTTGTTAATAACTCGCCAACCTCTATAACGAGAGAGCTGCCCAAACCCTCTACAGATGCGGCAAGTCTTCTAGGTTCGATTAAAAGAAAATTATTTGATTTGAGAGTGGGGTTTTCCCTTGGTGACGTCACAAAGAGAATAGGTTTTTGAATTTTTGACCCACTTTGACGGATCCTGGACGCCAATCCAATGAGCCAATTTTGTGGCTCAAAATTTGTTTGGAAACTAGACACTCAGTCGCGTCTATAGAGCTCTCGATTGACCTTCTAACATGTCTGGAACTAACGTTATGGCCCAAAAACCCCATTTTACCCCAAAATCAGAAAATTGCAGAAAATGCATTGAGGCTTCCACTGGCGTCAGTCTTGTAGTTTGCATTGAAAAAAAAACTTTTGAGGTTTGGGTTAGGGGTGTTCCGTAGGTGTTGTTAGAAAAAGGGTAAGTTTTGCTTTTTTTGATTGTTCTTTTATGACGTCATCACCCAGAAAATGGGACAAAATTGTGGCTCAAAGTTTGGTTGCATTCTAGGTTGGAATATCAATCTTTAGAGCCCTTGATGGACTTCCTGGGGTATCTGCTGCCTAAGTTAGGGCCAGAAGACCCCAAATCATTGAGGACATGCCTGAGTAATTTCAGGGGATTTCCCTAAATAATTTCCGGAAGTTTTGCCAGAACGTTTGAACCAGAAATGCTAGAAAGTCCATCAAACCCTCTAAAGACTCGTATTGTAGCCTAGAATCCAAAAAAAATTCGAGTCACAAAACCTGATGGATTGTTCGACTCCCAGGATGTGACGTCATTATCTAAATGTAAACACATATGCATAAACATCCTCTCAATGTGTAAACATCAACAAAAAAACCGTGATATCAAGCTGAAAATTTTTTTCCAGTCTAAATTACTAGTCCTCACGAGTCTTTAGAGGGTTTGAACAGCTCTCTAGCCTATTCTAACGGCGAGTTACGCCCATATACAAAAGCGGTGTTATTCCACCCTGGTGTCCTTTTTTAGGGGGGGAAATTTTGACCACTTTTTAGTTTTTGTGGCATAATTTTTGATCCAGATATGCTAGAAAGCCAATCAAGGGCTCTAAAATCTCGTAGGATAGGCTAGGTTGTAACAAATACTTGGGCCAAAATGTTGGGCCATTCGATTGGCGTCCAGGGCCGGGTAAAATAGGCCATAAAACGTTAAAACACCCCCACTTGTGATGTCCCCCCAAGAGAACCCCATACCCAAAATTGAAAATTTTTTTTGTGTCAGAACTAGAAGACGTGCTGAATCCGTAGAGGGTTTGAACACCTCTCTAGCTGCAGCAGCTGGCGAGTTATGGCCAAACAAGTACCGGCCAATATATTGGCCGGCGCGGTCGTTAAAGGGAGCTTGTTCAAACAGAGTCGAAAAAATTATTTGCCGAGCCAGGTAATTTCCACTTCTTTAACGTCAACTTTTGATTTGCGAAAAACTGAAACAAACAAACTGCGTCAAGATACACACAGATTGTGAGATCATATAATAAAGCAAAAGCTGCACATAAAAATAGCTTTTTTTTCATTGCTGTTTAGACAGGCTAGTTGAAAAATAATCGATTTCCATTTCAGACAAATTATACGTAAAAGTATGATCAAACCACAAATTTTAACAGTTGTAATAACATAATTCAAGGTAATTCATAATAAGGCGTTTCACTTGTCTCCCTAATTCTGGTTATAGGCCTGTTTCTTGTCCATGACCCAATGTTCACAAAAAAGTGAAGCTTGATCCTAATCCAAACGAAACAGTAATCTGTATCGGTTTATTCAAAAACAAATCCGTTTTACCCAATTCAACAATCAATCAACCCTGCTCAGGAAACCATGAAATGCTATTTGATTCAGGATACGAAGGGTATAATGCCACCCATGTCTCCTGGGACACGTGATATGCGTTATTTCCAGATCAAACTACTTTTTACTTCCATACGTCCATTGTCAATCACTGTGGCAGCAAAATTATATCTGTGCAGCGATACATATATCTCATAGAAATTTTATGCACTGTACCACCATTAAGGGGACTTATTAGAGGGGATTTATTGTTCATGCCTAGAAAACATCATGCACGTGGTAGATCCGTTTTTTCATATGAAGTCATGGTGTTAGAAGACTTGTCACACATATGGTGTCGGTGGCTGTATCTGGCTAAACAGGTTTTGCACTTAAATTTGCATTTAAATGTTAACTTAGTAAGGTGTCCGAAATTTGCTAAACATCAAGTAACCATGGGTGGTATAGTACCCATACATCCTCTGGATAGGCTTTCAGGGACATTTTTGTAAAATAACTCCGGCACCATTCCATTTGTCTCTGAAATTTAAGAAAACTCATGGAAGCACAGGTTTCTAACATTTTTCTAAGTATATAAATCAATCAAAATAAAGCCCCAGGGTGGTTCGCCACCCTAGTTTCCTGAGCAGGGTTTTTAACTTAACGGCGATTTGTTACCCATCTTCTGTGTTTGCTTCCAGTTGTCGCAACTCTGCCAATGTTTGCCTAAACCGCAGACGTACGTTAGGGTTAACAGCGTCGCCTAACCAGCAATGTGCACACTGTGACTTTATGTCCTCAGTTTCATGGGTTTCACAAGTATTTCAGATAGGAAAACATTTTAATAAAAGGTCATGATGCAAGTTACAGTCGCAATATAAGTCTAGTGAATTAAATTGCAGTCGTGTGCTTTGTTTATTTCAGTCCTCCGGTAGCAAAGGCAAGATTACAAAATCCGGCTGAATGCGAGCTGTGTTCTTGACTTAGTGAAGATGCCCAGTACTCTTTCAGTAAGATTATGTTTTCATATTATAAGTATACTTGTGCAGCAGGTTTTTTGACAGCAAATTAGTTTTTAGGAAACGTTCATATAGACATTGCGAAAAACTCGGGTTTACGTGTCTTCCTTCAAGCTATAAACTTACAGTAATATCCCGGTTAAGTTCGTACCCGTTTAAGTTTGCATCCCAATTAAGTTCGCAAAAAATTATGAAAAACATCCGGATTCAACTTTTTCAGAAATTTATTGGGATCTACAACAAATCAAACATGACAACTTGTCATAAAATATGTTATGTTAAATATGTTAAACACGCAACATTATGGTTCTACAGTTCACGATTTAGACAAGTCATAAGCGCTAGTTGGTACATGTTACTTTCTTTTACGTTTTGCTTCCAAAATCATCTGCGTTATTTTTCGCTGAAAGTGTTCGAAGGAATAATTTTAGTTCATTGTAATCATTTCCTGCTTGCCTTCAGGGCACAGCAACTGATCCGTACCCTCAAGGACTTTATTGCACATATTTATGCTCAAACCTACCGAAAATGACATGGTTTTCTGCTGTTTCTGAGCTATGTGCATAAACTTGGCCAACCGCATGTTTCCAGCACCTCATTGACATCATCCAAAAAAAAGTCTTCTCTGTCCACTTTTGCCCTCTTACCGTGGAGAAAAAGTTGCTTCAATCCTCAGCATTCTTTTAATCAACTAAACCACAGCTTGGATGGTTCAAATTAAAAATCATCCTGTGATATTGACATAATTGTTCAGCAATTTCGCTTGCTTTCAAAATGGTGAGGGAAGGTGGAACAGGCAGTTTGTTCGATGCATACCATCAATCAAAGATATACCTTAACTTTCGCTCTGTGAATCTGCGGACAGACGCACTAACTTTTTTATTTTTTGCGTCTTCAGATATCTGAGCAGAACGTTTACGTATAACTTCCTGCTTCACACAGACTTTTCTCACAGCAGCCTCACTCCGTACTGTTGCGCGATGCTTCGTTAACGGGGATCAGTTGGATGGTTTGACTGACTCAACTTAGAGTGTAATCCCAATCTCTGCGATTCATTTAAGCGCTTAGCTTTGCCTAACATTGTTTGTGAAGTGAATAGCATAATGTAAAGTGAATACTATCCGTCTTGCCAAAAAGAACAGTTAGCTTCAGTCAATGCATCAATAAGTCTCCAAACATTAGCCCTAATGATCAACATCTTTTTGCTGATGCAGTAAAAAACACAACTGTTAAGTTCGCACCTCCCACATAAGTTTGCACAATCAGGTCAAATTCAAGTCGCAAACTTACCCGGGAGATTACTGTACAGCACATCACAAGCCTGTGGGCTGCTGCTTATGAATCTCAAGATAGTGATTGTTGTGCTGTAATTTGGACAATACTCTTGGCGTGATGTGTCAAGAAGCAAAAAATGTGAATGTTTTTAATGAAAAGTCGACTTGCTTTCCACCTTGCACGCATAGCGCACTATGCTCACTGACAAGCGCACTCCTCGTTAAGAAAAAAGAAAGCAGAATAGCGACCGAACGGGCGCTATCACAACTTACAGTGTAGACAGAGAGGGAATGATAGGTGTAAGTTTACGTACAATGTGTCTTTTTTAATTGTGTTTCTACAATTGCCACTACAATTAAAACAAATTGTTCTTTTTATTGTCACTACAGTTAAAACAAATTTTGCTGAACTCAGGTGCAACAAAACGATATGATCTGCAGGAAATACGAGACAATGGACAATATTGCTCTGAATACCACATCATAATTATTTTGAAAAAACGTGCGCTGGATGTAACGTATGGCTGCAATAAGTACTTTAAAGCTTTTGCCCTCATTTGTTGGTGTAAGCCCTGCCATAAAAAGAAAGTGAAACTAAAATCGCATCTTCTCCGCGATGGTCTACAAACATGCACATTTCACGATCCATTTGATGACGTGTATAGAGATAGAGATGAAAACGGAAAGCACCAACACAATTGCTTCCGAAAGTTATTGTTTTAGACTGGGCTCCTTTAACGCCGTAAGAAAAGTTATGCAGAAGTGTTAAGTAAATCGCAGACAGGCTCGTAGCCAGGGGGGGGCAATTGGGGCGATTTCCCCCCCATTTCCAAAAGTTGCGCCAAAATTTTTTTGATAGATAAACTAAAGCTTTTGATAGATAAACCAAAGAAATACTTCAGTTCAAATTAACGTAACTCTTAAGAAACCTATGCTATTTCTGTTTTTAGTCGAACCTGATCAAAACAGTATGGTTTACTTATTGGTCAAATGTTGTGTACAGTGTAAATACTGGAGTACTCATACCATGGCTGAAGTTTACCTAAGGTTTTCTCCCAGTGGAAGTTGATGATATTGAAATACAAACGTGTCTCTGAGCGCTTGCAATCACTAACCGAAACCAAAACGAGGAGTAACGGTTTTCGCAGCTGTTTCTGACGCACCGATTTGCTGTATTCTACCTAATGGTGATATAAACTTCAGTTCAAGATCGTCGCAAAATTCCACTTTGATAACGCTGACGTGCCATAAACATTGTATAACTTACCCATGTCTGCAGCATCAGCCGTTGCCTTAATTCAGTACTAGTCGAACTTTCGTTATGGTGGCCCAATACGCCTTTTCAGTCGCAAGTGAAGACCCATGCTTATTTTTGATGGCCCGATTTCAAACTTATGCTGTATTCAGTTACCTGTTGTATGGAAATGCTATGTTAATGTCATGAACTGTATAATGGTAAAAGCAATGCTTAGTTAACGTCAAAAAATCAATTTTGCATAGCTTTTACAGTAGCCTACGTTTTAGCCCAGGCAACCACAACATAGGAGTCGAGTGGCCAAAAAAAAGTGTTAAACTGCCCGCAATTGGGCCGAGACCCGCAGTTTGTCGACCACTACCTTAAATGACCATCGGAGATTTTTGCGTTTGTGCAGCGAAATGCGTGAATATGCCGGTGATATATGTTTCATGCCTTGAAGCTCAAACTTTGTAAGTTAAAAGTCTTTTTTTATGGAGTTAGGCCATTGACAACGTTTATCAACAATAGCATTTATTCTAGATATTGATTTGTGATAATTACACATGCACTGTAACGGTTCCACTTCTATCACAATTATGTGGAACCTTAACGTGTTCATCTATGATTTCACATTATCTTGACTGCGAGTAAAAAAGTTTTGTCAAGTAATCAGAGTCCGTCCTGCACGTAGTCTGAAGGTGTTACAAATTCCACCTAATGTCAATGCCAGTTTTCTATTCTACACTAAATTTGAAATCATTCAACTTCCATGAGAAGAGTCAGCAGTAAAATCTAACGTATGTAGTAAGATGCTTTTGCAAGTGCTGAGGGTATTGACACTGCGATTACTTACAAATAGCTTGCAGTATGTTTTCACGATAAAGCACATGTGACTAAAATGAAACTACATTGAAGTTTTTACCCAATCAATTGGCATTTGTTTGTTCCAGTAATGGATTTAAAAAAGACTTCAAACGCTTAAGCAAAAATGGCTAGATTAGCGGTTTCCAACCTTTTTTGAGTGCGACCAAAATCTGAGTTTCGTGAACACCTCGCGATTTAAGCCTCGAACAAGGTATGAAAAAATAATGATTGTATGGATGATTTTAGTAGTACGCTGCTATGTCGTTATTAATGTCAGCAATCTGCTCTTTTCTCAAGTATGTACGCTACAGACAGACATAGAGAAGCAGTGGTAACGTTGAAAATACAACACTCGTTTGGATTGCCTCGGAGCGGGCCATTTGTTGACCTTTTTCCACTCTTGTTTGGGTTTCAACCCATATTTTGGGAACCACTGGGCTACATCAACGAACCAAAGGTTGTGTTAAGCTTCAGCGATAATTATTTCTTACTTGTAGTGCATACTCCTGGTGATAATCAATTGTACCTTCGTTTTCGCAAACATACTTTTTGTGTAGACTGAGTGGATCAAATACATGCAATTTTGATGAGAGGACATGTGTAGTTTTCCCCACTTTACAATATTGTCTATATCATATTTGTGAATTGAATTGTTAACTCGAAATATCTAGCTAATAACCTGATCGTTTTTGGGAAGCAAGTTTATTGCCAGAAGCGCAAAAAATGCTACCGCAGTAACATTTCATATCATATAATGACATAAATTCCCAACATTTTTCAAACGCGTTGGGAGACTCTACAGCCTTTACGTTATCAGCTGCATACGCCAACCAGTCGCTAAAGAATTGGACAGGATCAACATTTTATATGTGCGCAAGTTTTGTAGATAAACTTCGGGAGTCGGTGTCTTAGAGCAAACTTGCTGCTCGGTTTAGATTGAACGCGTGTGGGTTTATATCAGAGAAGCATGTAAATACAAAAAGCGCAATCTTAATGGTGGTCACAATGACTACTAGCTCAACTGCACTATTGGCTGCTAAACGTATGCAGCTGATTTCGCATTTATAGCATCGAGATTTTCACGAGCGTTTTTGCAAGAAAGCATTACGAGCAAATGGTGGCTTTCATCCAAACTAAAAGCTGGAAACTTTACTAAAAAAACTTTTAAAACTTGTCAATTCAGTGAAGAGAGACTGTGCATATGCCGGCTTAAATTTCAACATAATTATTCAGAAAAAACTGGCCAGAAAAATGCACGTTTTATGTATAATGCTTGTAAAAACAAGGGGCGTTAGGTATTTCAATGTTGACACTTGGATGTGGTTTGCCTCCCCCTATCAAAATTTCTGGATACGCGTCTGATCGTAGAGCTGCTTTCTTCATACCAGAAGTAAACACAGGCGGTAGTTGTGAACGTTATGAAGTATGGATGTAGGAAGAGAATGGTAGGGAGGCCAATGACCCCCCTGGATTTTGAAATTTTACATTTTCCTGTGAAAATTTTAGTACAAAAAAGGTTGTTTTCTTAGATTCGAGTAGGTAAAATATAATTTCACCACTTTTGACCCCCTGGAAAAATATTTTGCTTACTCCTGGAAAAATCCACTATTGGCCCTGCCTTGGAAAAAATCCTTCTGACTCCCATGTTATGAAGTGTTTTGCGACAACCACTTAGCCAGGGTCGCCAACCTTTTTGAAACTGCGAACTACTACTTGTGTACCGATTAATGCGAAGGGCAACTAGTTTCAAAAACACTTCTGAAATAAATCATTTGCACAATTTACCTACAATCATCTTAGTATTGATATTCGTTAATGTGAAGACAATGATCATGCTAATGTTATTTTTAGAACAGGCCCGCGTCGCGTGGGCACCACTTTGGTGACACCTATAGTCTCAGACAATGCAACGACTGACTGTTAGCAGTTACAGTTTCTTTCAAGCTTTGTTTTTAATTACGCTTTAGATTAAAACAGCTGAAATGTTTCTGACATCAATTAATCAGCAAATTCCTGTAAATTTGGCAGCGCGGATTTTAATAACAATTTTAAAAAAATTATTTTAAAGCGACTGTTCCAAGAGATTTGTTCGCCGGGTGTCAACTAGCCTAAAACAAATACCCGAAAGATTAAACATTTACCAGAGCATGAATCAGTAAGGGATCATTTTGAGTTGAATTTTATTTAATTTGTATGTTCTAGGCATTTTCAAACTTGTCTACTTGTCTTTCACTATTTTGTTTCATGTGCCATGCATTTCCACTATTACTGCATGAAGTTAGTGTCTAGTAAAGATGGAGCAAGAGATGCAGAAGGAAGAGCTATATGTTTTCGATAATGACCACCGGGAAGTTGTCACGATTGACAAAAAACGCTCATGGATTGTTGCGATCAGGCAACAGATGACACATATTCCCTGCACACAAGTTTACTCAGTTCTTTCACTGAAGTTTAGTTGCGGCTTTTCATGGGAGATTCGAACGCGCAACGGAAGGAACGCCATTTCCAGCAATGCAACGGGCAAGCAACAATAGAGATTTCACGTTCGACCAGGTTCGCTCTATTTTTGCTTGTGCGAAGCTGCCTTTTTGAAACACTTCCTGATTGCGCGCTGTAGGCATGTGAGGCGATTTGCCGTAACAAAAGCAAATGCGGCAATCCACGAAGTAAAACGGGATATGGTTTGCTTACAAGCATGCTAAAATCGAACGCTTTGTATGATTGCGCTATCTGATTCATTAACTTACTGGTCTATTTATTTATGCGCGCATCTCAGACTCATATTGCATGGCTTAGAACAGGGGTGGGCAAATAGCGGCCCGCGGACCAAATGTGGCCCACCACAGCGTTTTCAGTGGCCCGCAGAAGCATTCAGTAAAATTTTCAAATATGAAATTTTCCCGAACTTCTCACAGCAAATATTAGTGTTGAGGCTATAAATCGAGACTTGCTTCTACTCTCATAAGAAGGTACGACCCTTCGCTAAACGCAGCCTTCTGAAAGTGGCCCCCAAGCAAAAATAATTGCCCACCCCTGGCTTAGAATGAAGCACAATAAATAACAAGAAATACACAAAACAGTGTGCATGAGCAATACGCAGCATGAATAAGGGCTTGGAAAACACACCAACGACTGCAGTAATTTCTCGTCACATCATAAAAGCAGAATGTGATTGGTAAAAAATGAAGATTTGCAAAGGTTAGACGTTTGATGTGAGCGAGTAAAGCTAGCAGATGAAAATGGATAGACGTGAATGCAAATACAGCCTGCGACCTTTTTCTGCAAGATGTTCTTATGCAGAGCGTACGCTTTTGCCTACGTTTTTTCTGAAGTCTCCGTAAACTACGTATTGGTATATTTCTGAATCTTCTGCTCATTCCGGCAAGCTGAGTGTGAACCCCGTTTGCTGCAGCAGGGTTATAGGAATGTGATAAGTGATTGGTTTTATAAAGCCAGGGAAAAATAGCCAAATATACAGTGCAATTTAAAAACCTATTCTAAAACCATCGCAACAATAGCACAAAACGGCGGCGAATGGAGAAAGGTTTTTCACAGGATTTAGTAAGTTTTTCGCAAAAAGATGGAACAATTTCAATTTTTGAAATGCGTTTATTCTGGTTTGCTTTCTGGTATTAAAAAATCACAAAATTAGCTGCAACGCTTGCACATTTTGCAGTCCTTATATTTGCACCGCATATCAAGTTCAGCATATCCCTACGTCCCTACTTCCCTATCGCTGGTTATGGTTTCTGAGCACAACTTTACCCAGAAGTAACAGGCAATCTCCAATTTCCCTAAATCATATTTCTTTCGGCAATGTCACCACTTTTCAAGGAACTAGCTGTTCTCGAAGCGCCTCTGCTGTAATAAGCAAACAGCGGTAACTCTAACCTTTTAATGCAGTGTACGTGCCCTTAAAATGACGGCTGCTGAGAAAATACTGTAACTAAGAGTTTTGCGCAAGCTTTGATTTAAATTTTGTCAGCCATTGGTCAGTGCTTACGGGAAAAAAGAGATTCAATTTTAACTTTTTCACCATTCACAGGTCACCTAAGTACATCAAAGATAAGCTTACGTCACACTTAAAATAGACACAGCATAAAGAACGCAGCACTAACGTGACTTTAGTGAATTTTTTCCAAGACTGCTCAATTTAATCGTCACCTTTTTGAGGTACTTCAAGCAAACAAATGAAACTTACCCACTTGTTGTCAGCACTTTGAAAACTGGTTTTACTTATGAAAAAGCTAATTATTTGTTTGCTTTTTGTTTACAGCATGCTTTTGTTTAGGAAAAGACATAAAGGTTTTTCGCAATGACAAATTTTATTGTTCTCTGCATAACTATTCCATTGTTTTTTGTAAACGTATTTGCAGCAAACTGCTCCCAAACCTCACCTTGTACTCCGCTTCAAGGTAAATTCTTTACAGTGCTTTGAGCCAGTAGTACGGCAAAAGGTTCTGCAAATGAGCTTGGCCATTTGTGCAACAAGCTGTTTCAGGCGTTAACGACCACTTTTATGCCATCGTTCTACCGCTGCTTCAAGCTTTTCACCTAAAGTAGGTATTCTTCACAATTGATGCCAATTCTTATTTCACGTTTTTGCAGAAAGGCATAGGGTAGACATGGTGACATTCGATTAGTCGAATAGCTCTTCAAGTATTCAAAAAACTAAAAAAATGGTGCTACTAATTTTGTTGGATCAACTCAGATGTAATACACAATTTCATAAGTTTTTATTGTTTAGAAATCAAATAGCAGGTTTTATGACCTAATGCCAGGTTTGATTGTACTGTAATCTAAAAATGCAGTCTCGCTGTTTCCTGCCAGTTTCAGAAGCATACTTACTGCATAATAAAACTACATTTGTACATTTGGTTGTGTTTCAATACTGATAAAGATATATCTATTGTAAATAATAGAATTGGGAAGGAAAGCAGACTTTCTGCAGAATCTTCGAATGTTTTTAGCCTTCCGTGTGTATATAACCTAGTGTAATCATCTTGAAATCGGATTATTTAAAAAAGTAAGACGGAGGTTCAAACTTTATCTCAAGTGTTTGGTCGTTACAAAAGTATTTGAATATGCTCACGACTTGATTTGGTAATTCCATTTTACATCGAAGGTGGTGAGCCATTTCGAAAACCAAGCGAGCAGAAGTCCAGCGGTGGGTCTATGCAAACAAGCTTAAGTGTTGTCATGCGAAACTTCACTATTGACTGGCTTAGTGTCAGGAGAAGACTTTACAACGGAGATTACCCTGGACCAACCTTCTACTGGAAACCCGCAGACATCATTTGGTTTTCTTTGGTAAGGTTCGTTTTGCGGACGAACGAGTGTTTGCCCCACATCTGTTGAATGTGTGTGGTATAACTGAACTAATTTGTCAACATACTGTACTTCAAGAAACCAGATGTGTGTGGTTACGTTTAGGATTGCAAAGAAAAGACTCGAACTCAGAAATCGATTCATTTCCTTTCACTTTATCTATTCTTGTGGCTCATAGCTGGTTGCTACAGTAAAGTTATGGAGTACCCAAAGCATTTGAAAATTTTCACTTGTTTTAACGTTACTTTAATGGTTAATGCAATAATTTTGGCTTGCAACGAAGTGCTTACGCGCTGCATACAATAATGGCTACCGAATTATGCTTGGATATCCAGAAATGTAAGGGTTTGCTCACACCGGGTTAGCCATCGCGTCAAGACTCTTTGTCTCATTGAGAAATCGTCTGTATCACTTCTTTTTAAATATTGTGTATCTTCATCTAACTTTTATATTTGATCTCCTAAAATGTCTGATGTTTTTTAAAAATTTTCATTTTTCTTCAATCATTTAACGCTCCTGTATGACGGCGACCAACTGGTACAGTTGTTGATGAGTTGTGCCAGAGTACGACTCTCACCAGTATTGTTTTTGTATAACAACGAAAGACTTCCGTGTGCTTCGTGGCGTCCTAGGAGTTTTTTAGTCTCTCCTTATTCCTCTATGCAGACAACGTATACAAACTAAGCATCCGAAATGTAAGATATATAACAGGCAAAAAGTTAACCACCAAATCCTGCTGTAAAATTCGGGAAAATTAACTGGCTGTCGATCTCATCATGAATGCGTTCCAAAGATATTTGAAACCTTGATCGGAACAGTGTGCATGCGTCAGTGCGCCGGTGTTCACCCCTTCTGATTTACCTTTTATTTTTTTCTGTTAGCTGTTTACCTCAAAGTTTGTTGTTAGAATGCCTTCATTTCTCTCCCACTGCTGGATCCCTATATTATGATGGGTGAATGACGTTAGAACTGGGGTGTTGTTAGAATGTTTTGCTCCTATCAGTGTTGGTTGTGTCCAAACACCCATTCTGTAATGCGTTATGGTTAACCATTTTCCGTGCTGCTGTGTTGTTCGATTGTGCCTATTATACGGAATACGAGTCTGGAATAAATGAATTATTATATTTTTTTTTAAATATTGAGCTACTGAGATTGCCAAGCGGTCTTAGTCTTCCGCAAATCTAAATAATTCACAACTATTTAAACAAGGGTTTAACTAAACTGTTCGCTTTCAGCTGAATTTTCTTGAAGAACCCGATTACATTGGCGAAATGAATACACTTAATCGTCCAAATACAACAAACTTTCACACCCACGGTCTTCATATCAGCAGTCAGGTAGGCATCAGTGCAAATCATTGATAACGTTGATCTTTGTTGAAGTACTACGTTGGCATTTAACATTTGTGCGTCGGTACTTCCCCAAAATCGATGAACTACAAAGAACATCATCTTGCCTTTAAATCGAGCTGTTACCATAAGCTTGTAAGCTTACCTATTGTTTTGCCGCATTCAGGGACGCCGCAACAGCGGTAGGGCAGGGGGGCAGTATAAGGGTTGAGGGCAATGGAAGCTGGTCAAAAACAAACAAATCGCTACCAATTATGTTTGTTTTTGCGCAGCAACAACGTTGACCTCAAAAATAATAGCAGAAATTATAGAAAACCATTCTGACTTTTCTGGGTGCGCGAATAGCTGCAATAAATTTGTTTCCAGTCGACATTTATAAACCATAAAATTACCTATGATTCTGTTTTGAAAAGGCACCTCCGCCCCGATTGCTCCCCTTTCAAAAGGGCAGGGGCAAATAACCCCGTCATTTCACCGCTTTCCAGCGTCCCTGAAATTACCTGTGATGCTGTTATGTAAGGGTACCTGTGCCTCCGTTGCCCCTCTTTCAAAGGGCAGGGAGTCATTGTCCCCGTCATGCACCCCCGTTCCGACGTTCCTGGCCGCATTTGTTTTACAAAACAAGTGTGAAACGATAAGCAAGATGCAACTGCCTCAATGTGGATTCACAGGAAAGGCAAGACAACGTTTTGGTTGAAATTGGTCCTGGCGAAACGCATTCGTACAAATATCAAGTTCATCCTGAACAAGCAGCTGGCACATACTTTTATCATCCTCACCATCACGGAAGTGGATATTTTCAGGTGAGGGTAGTGAGGAGGGAGTGTGTGAACCACTGTAACAATCAAAGTTGCAATGAGATCAGCTGCGTTGTGTTCATTCTCACATTCGTGTGTTCATTCTCACACTCTTGCCATAACATGCTGTACGACAACACATTTTTTGACAGAATCTTGGTGGAATGGCTGGTATGATCATAATAGAAGATAATCCTGATACCATGCCTGCAGAATTAGAAGTAGCGTCTTGTCCAAATCATTGTGAAAATGATGTACCGATAGTTTTCCAGCTTTTTCAATACAAAAACGACGAAGACGGGAGCTTTTCTGTGGCGCAAAAAGACATTAATGATAATGAAGCTTTCAGGTGAGATCGAATTTCAGTTGGTAAAAAAATTGCTTTGAAATGAACGCTGCCGGTATATGCGCAAAGCAGCGGCAAAAACTTTTTTAAAGCATGATAACAGTTCTTCCTTTGTTCAATCGCATTTATTTGAAGTTTGCAATTTAGTGTTGTCGGTCTTTGCACCGCAATCTGCAATGCAAACGACGTATTGCATTGTCATGACAGACTTAACAATACTTTCGTAAACAACTCTTCACAATCGCTGGAAGACTGGCTGGAGGACCCGGACAATTCCATTAAATACATGCTAGTCAACGGGCGGCTGCGTCCAGTGCTGGAGATGCAGCATCGACAAATGAAAAGACTAAGGTAAACTAAAGTAGAAGGTTTCCATGAACGGGCATATCACTTCATGATGCAAAACTTTCTTGACCAATAAAAGATTATTATCAAACGTTTACAATGTTCAAAAAATTTCGTTCTGCACTGTTCTAAGAAGCAAGTACGTCACGAGCTCTCGGTACAGCAGTTTCAGACAATTTTGCTTTATACAGTAAAGGTTCAGAATGTAGTTTTCTATCGATATTTTTTTAAGAACATGATCAGCTCTCTTTGCGTGCAACTCTATGTTGTAGAAAACTCGGCGAACGGGATGCGTGTGCTACGCTTCATCGCAGTTTGGAAACCGGGTGTTGCTCATCACCGATTTACAGTAGTTGGTTTTGGGCTTGATCACACATTCGACCAAACGGGAATAAAAATTGGTACCAAAAAGGCTGAGGTACGACGACGTCTTCAAAAACTCAAGCCAGTGCAAGTGAGCGGCAATACACTGCAGTAGGTCGAGAAGTTCAAGTACTTTTGTGTCGTATTCATGAGTGACGGAAAAAGGCAAAACAAAAAGATTGATACACGCATTGGTAGAGCAAACGCATTGTTGCGTGAGCGTTGTCGCTTCCTGGTCACAAAACGGGATCTATCAAACACCGCAAGCTGTCAGTTTCTAAATCAGTCTTTGTTCCGATCCTCACCGGTGGTCATGAATTTTGAGTAGGGGAATGATCGGAAGAGTGCTGTCCCGATATACACGCGGCAGAGATGGGATTTTCTTGTGTCGTGACACTTCGCGGCAAATATCGCAGCTATGAACTTCGTAAAGCCCTTATCGTTGAGCCACTTCTCCGAAGAGAGAGACCTCAGCTGCGATGATTCGGCCATGTGACCAGAACGTCCCATGAAAGTTTGTCGAGTCACACCCTGAGAGATCGGCCAAGGGCCAGAAAGCGTGATTACATCTCCGACGTAGCTTGCTCCCGCGTTGTTGTGGAACCAGCTGTTGCAGCCAGAATGTTGCGTTGCCCTGAGCCGGAGAGAGTCGAATCGACGAGCCTCCGCGTAACAGCAATAAGAGAGCCTTCCCTACTCGACTAGGTAGACTCTACTATTGCTGCTACGAATTCAACCTTATGTGTAGCGAATCACCACGCCACACAGCAAAATTATTTGAGAATGCTGAAAACCGTGAGGTATAATTTCGAGTCTTCCTGTGGTTGTTGTTCCTGCGATCCTCCCTAGAGGAAAATCTAGTGTAAAAAAGGATGAAATGCTCCTGCTTATACTTTAGCTACTGTAGATAACTTCCACACAGTGGCGTGCAGAGGTCTAGTGTTGCCCTGGGTGAATGCTTGATTGTATGCCCCTACAAAATTCTAGCTTGAGGAATGTGAGGAATACAGGCACAGCAAAATCACCTTCCCAGACCTTTGCCACATGCAAAAGGATTATGCCACAAAAACTTCATCTCAGGTGAGAATTAAGAAAAAAAACTGTACAAGTCTCGTACCACGTTACGCACCAATAGACAGGGATTTGAACGCTGTAAACAATCGTGACAAACGCAAGACAAACCCAGAAAGGCATTGAAAACCCCAGATCTGGAGCTTTTGGTCCCAGAATAACTTTCCGTTTTTTTTCCGAAGATCTGGGGTTTTCAGATTTTACTGCCTAACGATGATTTAAGACAGGGTACGATTGGTTTTCTTTGTTATCATATTTCATGACAAGTATGACGCTTTTACCACACTCTGCAAGTGTAGCAAGAATATGTTCACAGATAAATTGCATGAAAACCAGAGCCACAACTCTTTAGAAACAGTCAAAACTAGACTTCTTGTAAGACCATCACCAGAAAAGATCAGACATGTGCTAGCTGCGAACAAAACAGAAATAACACATGGTGTGGATGGTACAGTGAGCAAAAGATACAACGAATAGCTTACAATAAAAACATGAACTTGTCACTGATTCTGGAAGTTAAAAAGGAATAATTCTTGTAACTTGTGAATAAAATAAGTCTGGAGACTTATATTTTTAGGTGTTTTTATGCCAATGTATGTTCGCCAACTGTGGAGAAAATACACACAGCTAGTATGAAGCGCTTGCACGCTGCATACAATAATGCCTATCGAATTATGCATTACATACCAAGAAATGTAAGTGTTTTCCCACACCAAGTTAGCCAACGTGTCACAACTTTTGATGCCTTATTGAGAAATAACCTTTATCGCTTGTTGCAACGTCGTGCATCGTCATCTAACTTTTTCATCCAATCTCTTCAAATGTCTGGTGCTTTTTACAAATCATCTTTTTTCCTCAATTGCTTAATGCTCATGTATGACGGTGACCAGCTGATATAGTTGCTGATTCGTTGGACCAGTGTACGTGTCTCATCAATATTATTTTTGAGTAGAAACGGAAAGCTCCCGTGCGCTGCTTTAAAAACCAGGAATATTAATTGGCTGCTTTAAAATTTAGGAAATTTATTTCGCTGTGGATCTCATGATAAATGCGTTGTAAAGCATTTTAAACCTTGATTGGAACAGTTGCGTGCATTTGTACGACAATCAAATAATTTCATTGACAACCCTGGTTGTAAAGCGTACGTGCAAGGGCACAGAAGTCTGCATGGCAGGCTTGGCGAGAAAAAAGTTAAGTAGGCTACTTTTTTGAAAGAAACTGGCGTTCTGCTCAACAAAATATTACGTTTTTCAACGTATTGTACTTGGCGCCTAAAGTGTTTTAACAGCCTCCAACGATGTTCTTGCTGAAAAATTTATTGTATTATTTTGGTCTTTTTTACAACAATTGTTAATAAAGAATCTATCGCTAAATCGTCACACATGGTACAGTCCTGTGACACAGTTTGCATTGCCAGAAACCAAGCATACGAGACACCATCAAAAGATAAAGCGTTTCTTACGAAACAAACTTTGAACAAGCAAGTTTAAGAGGCCTCGGTTTTTGTTCGCTATATTGTCGGCTTTGTTTTGATCAAGGCGCTTATAGTGAAATGATAATGAATTTACGAATGATACAAACAATGCATTTGATACTTTTCAGCAACATGTCGCTGCCATACTCGCAACACAATTTCTAACATTTCACGCCCCGGTTTACCAACCAATGACTCTAGAGATAATCGAGAGATTTTTTGAAGGCTATAAGTTGCAGATTAAAAATAGACTATCAGGAATTGCCAAGCCTATGGAGTGGGAAGAGAGATAGGGTATAAGGTCTTGAGATAACGATGGCAGTGTTTTATCTCTCTCTCGGGTCACTTAATATACTGTACATTTGCATGCCCCCTCAGCGTTTGGTGACTTTTCATCTCGCGCCATTTCATCACGCGACAATTAATCACTAACATTTGATCACTAGATAGTTAATCACGCAGGCAATTAATCACTTGAACGTTTTTGAGACATCTGATCAAGTGACGATGAATCAGTGACGATTAATCACTGACATGTAATCACTGTGGTACACGAAAAGCGGAAGTGCTAAATAGCCTTATAATAAATACTACGGCCAAAGCTAACGATACAACTGACATCTTGCAAACGTTTCGATAACAACTGTTATCATCTTCAGTGCATAGCAATAGAACTGCAGTGATCTTGCTGCAGGTT
>JGI24021J15306_10000522_pt1 | contig 29814 bp, 15 predicted proteins | sample Ectturendosymbi1_FD_15306 | JGI IMG/M metagenome (IMG submission 15306) | reverse complement strand
TGCAACCTCTCCGGTGGTGTTGCGTTGATTGTGTGATTCACCACGAACGGGATGTGCGTGAAGAACAACACCATAGATATATGTGGCGCGAACAAGCGATAACAGTGATCATGGCATGTGAACTCTATTGTTGCTTGCTGTCACAGTGCGAAGCTTTGCGCATATGCCGCTCGGGATTTCCGATCGCAACAGTAGCTGTTCGCCACCACAATAGACCAATCACAGATAGGATTGCTCTACCTGGTCCTGCGCTCACACACAATGAGTAATTAATGAATTACCGATCAGTCGCCGACTCCTGACTTGCATAAGTTTCTTTTGTAACTCGTTTGGCCCTCGGTTTGGTTAAAAAAACAGTTTTTTGGCTTTTTTCTGAAATGTTTGCACACCACTGACCTATGCATTGCAAAGTTTCGAAATTCGTTAGCTAAAGCAGCACTAGTTTCCTCTGCGAATGCCGGGTACTGTGCATTTGGTTTTGAACTTGTATCAATCACGGGGGCGGGGCTACGAGTATGAACTTCACCCTCGACATGCCCATCGTTTCTGTGGGGAACATTCATCAACGCAGCTTACCAATTGATTCCTTACCAGTATCTTCGCCCAGTGGCGTGCAGAAGGGGGGACGAACGGGGCCTCGGCCCCGGGCATCCAAGGCAGGGAGGCATCCAATGGGTTAAATTACAAAAGTTAAAATACTGTATCTAGATTAATTTTCCTATCGTAAGGCTACCAACACATGCTGCATGGATTTAATTTTTCGAAACTTTTTTTTTGTCAGCACTAGTTTTTACATATTTAAGACAGTAATTCTCACATTCTTGAATACCAGGGACCTATACTCTAGGTGTGCACCACACACACACCCAATCAAACTGATAGTGGCGTGACTTTTTGCAGATCGGGCGATCAAGAGAAAATCACAAAGATTGGGAGATAAGGATTACGGACGTTTAATTTATTTTTTGCGCCAAGCTTCAAAATTGTTCGATTTCAACTTGCTTGATTGTTGATTTGGCTGACTTTTTGGTTTCCCTTTTCGTTTTTTGATGTGGCAACCATGGGTGTCCGCAAGGAGAAATAACGGGCATTTTCCCTCCCCTGGAAATTGGGTTAAGGAACCAAAAATTTTAAAACCAGACGTCAGCAGCTTAATTACAATTAAATAATTTAATTCTTGCAGTGACAGTTTATTTGCCGGTTCCGGTGTCATGTAGTGATGAACTTGTAGTTCAATCATGTCCCCTCCTTTGCTTGCAGAGACAGGTTGCGAAATTTGCTAAGGGATTGCTCTACAGTGTTGATGTTTATTACGTGACAATAACATGGCAACGAATCTCCCGCTCTGGCAACTAGAAAAACCTGAATATATTGGTATTATTTGCCAAAATCATTAAATATTATTCCAAACGCTTTCGGAGCACAGGCGCATTTTTGAATAATTCAGGGATTATTGTTTTCAAGCTCATCTAACTCGAATTTACAAACCTGTTGTATTTCGACGTTTTTTTCAAAAATAAACATATTTTCCCTCCAAAAATGTAGGAGGTACGCACAATTAAGGCATTAAAAGGCTGGAAAATGCAGAAACTCCGAAATTGCAGTTGTTGCGGCTCCCTATAGGAGAGATTTTATTTTTGGCGATCGGTTGAAAACCAAAATTGTATTCTGCGCGAAGCTTGTGTTTCTACATGCAAAACAAGTAAATTAGGTTGAGACATGAAAATGTGTTTCTTTTCGGTATTATTTAATACTGTTGATGACCAAAAGGTTACAATAGCCAAAATGGCAAAATTCCTTAGTATGAACAATCGAGGTTAAACATGAGTCATGCACGTCGACTCAGTTTGTCTTATCAACGAAGTCCCTTGTGGGACGCAGTTACGAAGCTTGCTCGTCCATCAAAATGCCAGACTTTTTTATGCAAAAATGGAGAACTCACGCACAGATTTTTTTCACACGCCAGGCATGCACTACCATCTTGGCAGTACACTCCGTTACTCAAAGATAAAAACTTATGTATATTTCAATAGGACTGCTCGACAGCACGTTTAGAAAATATCAACTACTCAGGGAATCAGGTTAATAAGTGTATTTTAAGTCTTTTTAAAATTTAGTTGAAAACTGAATTACGCATATTGTCAAAGACTCCAGAACGAGGAGGTTGACTTCAAATTACAGTAATAAGCGTTTTGCCACATGTGACTGTCGAATGCAGACATCTTGGAAGGTAATGCAGTGAGACAGTGACTACTGATAGCGGTAAGCCACGTAGTTTTATACTGTATTTAAAGAAGCATTGCTGCGCCAACGAAGCGCAATTTGTGTAGCTGTTGCCGTAACAGGGTGCATTTCCTTTGTGGTGTAGAAAGGGTAAAGCGTTGTGTATTGTGCATTGCATCGTCAGCAACCTGAAAAGGATAAGCAAAATGTCGACATTTCACCCCTGGAAAAATTTCTGCGGACGCCCGTGGGCACTGTGGCAACCCTGTGTGTACGCTAATACAACCGCACACCTGTGCTTGCAATAGATGTATCGTTTCCAGCTTCGTCACTACTTGGTAGTTCAGACAGATTGATCATAATGGCTCACACAAACCCGTATCTGTTATGTTCCCAGAAGTTGTACATATAACAGCCATATAATAAAAAAAGGTTTTCTTGCGAACTTTGGGAGCATTCTCAATTCTTGTGTAGTTTAGCAAGTTTCAAACTGCGAAATTTCTGACCTATTATTGTTTGTCAGTTATTTTGTTTCTCAGAGTAAAGAAGTAAAGTTTGGCGATGACTTTTTTGATGTGTGTTGTGTAAATTAAAACTTTTGATTAGGTGTCAGATACTCACAACAAGCTATATTACTGGAATAGCTATAACCACTGAAATATATTGGACTTAGTCTTAGATCTCAATTATTTTTCTTTTTCTAACCCAAACCCTAACCCGACACACTTACCTAAACACCAAACCCTAAGACCTATCATCAGTTTTCTCAGCGTATTTGATATGCAGAACATTACTCTGTGCATGCGTACATGGGCGTGAAGTCCGACATTTCGCTTGAGATCGCCGTCCAAGCCGCATACCTTATCTGCTAGACTGCTATTCGATGAGACATTCGCGCAGCCTGACGTTTTGCCGTTGTGAACTGCCTTGCCGCAGCGTTGAGTGTATTTCACTCCACTGTTTTAATGCGCAGCCTTATATTTTTGCAGTTGTGAACTGCGCTGACATAGCACTGAGTGTGTTCTCACTCCACTGTTTTAACGTGTTTCCGGATATTTTTGCAGTTGTGAATTGCTCTGTCTTAGCGTTGAGTGCTGTGTTTTGCTCTGGTCTTCTAACTTGCAGCGCTGATAATAATGATATATGTTCATTGCAGTAATACATTGTACAACCAATAAGGAGAGTACGTGTAGAATAATATGCATGTTGTGTCAAAAAACTTCGCCAAAACGTTGGTTTGCACACGTGGATATGACGTCATCTTGTGACGTCACAAATAGCGTGTATCCAGTAACAATTACCATCATACGCCTCTGTACAACATTAGAACTTGGCAGGGGGGCATACAATCAAGAAGTCAGCCAGGGCATCAACAGATCTCTGCACGCCACCCCGCCCCACGCTGCTTGGGCAGACACTGATGGCACAACGCCGGAGGAAAAGAGCTTCAACCCATCGTCCAGCTCCACAGTGTTAGAGCCACGACGCTCAGTTAAAGAGATGCCAACAATATCCAGGAATATCGTTTGGCTGCCTCAACCAGTTTGTGCTAGTCTGCCTGTAAATGAAGTGATGGTTGTGATGTTACGGTTGCTAATCTCTAAATTATGGCAAGATTGCAGATTTACGCGTAGCATTCATGTCTCCCAAAGTAGAAGCTCTCGGCGCTGTTTCCAGTCGCCTTCCCGTATGCGTAGCGGGCACAAATAGGGGTCTCCATGCGTAGAAGTGTGGTGGAAGAAACTGCTCTAACTCTTTTGAACGAGCCCCACTGCCTGAAGACTGAACGCGGTCCTTCGTCACGCGCTGATGCGCGATGGTATTGATAGTTTTTTCGCATTTCATGGTAGTAACTATCCAAATTATACCATTGCGCAAATCGGTCGCGCAACTTGCGCAGCAACTTTTGCTGAAACATGGGGTACCACGGGAAAGCGTTGCTGCGGGACCACTGGTCTAGAGAGGTCATGCATTGAGTCCAAGCGCAGACTTGCAGCAATCACTACACCTGAAAAGCAGAGGATGTGTTTTGCGCAATCGCTTTTCGCTTCTTAACGGGAAAGGTGTACGATGTTTTGGTATCTTCTGCAGCATGAAACTCTCCATCAAAAAGTTGCTATAAGCAGGCCCGTAACCAGGGGGCGCAGGAGGGGCGAAGCCACCCCTACAAAATTTTTCGCCCCCTCTGTGAAAATGTGTTGAGCATAGTTGAAAAATATTGGACATAGTTTAAAAAATTTGGGTACCTCTCAGAAAACTCTTTGCCACCCCTGGTGTCCCAAGCTGGTTACGGGCCTGGCTATAAGTAGAAAGCAACTGACGTACAAATTAGCAGTTTTATGAAAATCAGGCCATTCGCTTTTAGGCTATTCTGTATTCACATTCAAGTGCATTGAAGAATTTGTTGTATTTTTGTTACATATCTGAATATAGTCAACGGAGGCAACCAACTTTAAAATGCTACTGGAGAGTTATTACCGGACAAAGTGTTAGGAGCCTTTATTTCGCCTTGCTTTGACTTAACACATCAGGCAACCTAAACACATCAGGTCACTAAGTTGGGAAACTGACCTGTGCTCCTGCATCAACTAGGTTAACTCATCAACTATTAAGGGCCTCCGTGGAACTGTAAGCTACAATACGTACCTCACAACATTCAAGTCCCTACACAACAAAACATGTGTTTGATTCATGTTGACAATCTTATCTGTCACCGTGGTTTTACGAGGATTAATTTCAGAACGTCCTTGTACTAACTGTGGGCTGCAACATTTCGCTCATAGTTCTTTGTAGGGCACGTTACCTCCTTCTGTTGTTCAGAGTTTGTTCAAGGGCGTATATGTTTGCATCTAAAACACGTCTATGTTTTGAATGTAAAATAAATTTTGTTCGGGGAGTTGTATGCTTGTAATTGCTTCACTGCTCTTTGTCGCAAGCAAGCGGTTGTCGTCGTTGATAATCACCTTTTCAAGGTGACGCCAACAACATCACTTCCTGCAAAAATGTCTGCAGTAAAAATCTTGATATTGCGCAATGATCAAGCCGCAATCGAAACGTTATGGTCACGTTTAGAACAATTTGATTCTGACTGCAAGCCACGAATTGTTTCTCCAGCTTTGCATGACTTCGTTGAAAAAATACCTGTGGACAAGGAGACTTTTCTCTAGTCGTTTTTTCCTCAACATGTCGCTGATAAATTTGGCTTGCTACTACAGCTGTGTGCGGAGCAGATTGAGTTTACATTAAATGCCATTGCTACATTTTCGTGGAATCAACTTTCAAATAGACAAAGGTTTCCTAGTCTTCTTTTTCTTGTAATCTTTTCATTAACATTTTGATTTCGGAAACACTTCTATAAAAGTATAAACCATCTGTCAATTAGTAGCTGATGGCTAACCAGCAATTGAATCGACGTTGGAAGTAAATTGACGATTACAACCCAATATGATGCTTTGTTTCCTTTTCTAATACAAAGGTTTGCGCTGTAACCAACAGGAATGGCTTCCATGCGGAAGCTTCCAGGATTCAACTGTAAATTAGAAGTTGCTCTCATATCACTTGAATGGCTCTCAAGTACCACAGGTGGAAAACCCTTGATATATAGACTACTGTTAATAAATATTGTGTACTACTTGCTCAGAACGTAGTTGGAAAAAATCTTGACACCAACTTCTGTTATCAGTTTATTTTTATCCTGCCCATTAACATCTTTTTAAAATCACCTGATGTACTGCGCAACCTTCAGAATTCCTTCCAAAATTTGTGGTGGAAACACAATGCTTAAATTTTGGATAGCACAAAATGAGAACATGCTGTACAATCAATCTTCGCTTCATCTTTTCAACCAATTTCCGCTCTTTGTAATTTTGCCATTCGCTTAATCAAAGGACAAAGCTGTTAAATTCATTCATGTGAGTTCTACAACCACGAAGATATCTTCATAAATTCTCCAAAATCGCATAGTCCATTCTCACGTCTAATTGAAAGACAGTTGCTGCTCTGATGAAATGTCATCTAGCAATCATGCTTTTTAAGCTTATTAAAAACGAATTACAGCGCAGGTTTTTAAAAATGCATATATCTTTGTTTCATTTCTATATTCCTGAAATGGTTGATTGAGGCAAAAGTTTTGCACAGTTTCCGCTTTGCATCTTATGCAAACGCTCACTTTTGTTGCCATTAATGTTGACTTCACAAACGCAGGTAAATGTGTCAAAAAAGCAGTAGCCTGACAAAAATACTTTACAAAATGTCAACATGCATCGTATTTGTGACATTGACAGGATGAGTGATTCGCTCACAAATAACGACACGCAGAAGGTTTGTTCTTTTTGTTTTGTTTCCAAACAGCTGAGGTATACTCACTGAGTTCTACAGAAAATCTGACACATAGCATCTTCAGCGGCGTTTTGAAAACTGCAAGCAAAACAGAACGTATTGTAAATGACTAGCTGGAGAGCGCAAAACCGGTTTTTCTGCTTTGAAACGCCAGATCGCCACACCCTGACCGGCGTACCTTCGTTTCAGACTAAAGCGAACAAAGGCTAAGCCAAAGGCCCTTCAGCATTTCACTCGTAATGGTTGCCTCCAAATTTGAGGACTGATGATGTATTGAGCTACTTGAAATCAATTTTAGATTAAAATAATTTGCTGATAGTAATACGTCACGAAAGCAGAGCCCGGTCGGCTGATTCCTCAAAAGCTTCCAACAAACCTAGAGGTTGTGATTAGGTTATAAATGGTAATCAATTATGCGTTTTCTATCGTTTTTCAAAGGGCGTCACTGACAAGCACAAATCATCTCGTTGTTAAAACCATTCTAATTTGTCAGTCCATAGCCTTCAAATAACCCTGTTAATCAAATCATCAAACGACGTTGATTCTTTGCAAAATCGTGTACCGAAACTGCTCAAAAATTGTGGCAAACATTTTTCACAAACATGCAGCCTGAAGTATTTCATAAACGAAGTGGAATAGTTAACATTGCAAGAGAATCGCCTGAACTTAGTCTTTATATTTGAAAGGGGAGAATATTAACTGGTTCTTCGCGTTCAAAATTTTTTATGTTACTTTTTACCAAGCGTTACATATGCAGAAAGAGGGAAAATTATTTTTTGGTCCAATTTCATCACTTACAAAAAAAACAAAAATGTGCACGCCGTGGTCTTCCACCTAACGTAACTCGAAATTTCTATGCATAGAAATGTTTAAGCAAAAAAATGCTGGTGGTGGATTGTGGAGCTTGCGTCAACCGTTGAATGGTGTGCAGAGGAGGCTTTCGACGTTGCTTGTTCTTTAGGGAAATAGCCGTGATAGTGCAGTTTTAAGCCTTTGCAAATGTCACGTCTGTGCAATAAGGCAACCGCAACAACAAATCACCGACTAGCACGGCTTCGCACATGCAAGGACGACTTTATAACAATCATCGCTGCAGGCTAAGAAACGACCGAAAATTTACAGATTAAACATCCATTTATTTAAATAATTTTGACAGTTGATCCATGTCGCAGCTTGTCTCCATCTTTACGGGAATGTATCAGCTTCTCGGGTGTAATTGATGAGGTACTGTAGATAATTAAATTTTCATCATTCTAAGCAAGCCTATGAAAATAATTTTTAAATGCTTCTAAATTATTTTGAAATGATGGCCGTACACAAAATACGAAACGATGAGGGTACGTTTATTGTATATAAAGTTGACGCAAAGTTTGCAATCAGAAACCAAATTTTTAATGCAGTACTGGAAGTATTTGGAAGCTGAGTTTAACTCTAAGCATTTGCGGTGATCAAATTTAAAAGAAAAATTTGTACTGCAGAATGTAACAGACATGTAACAGACGAATTAACGTTACTGAATATCTTTGAGAAGGTCGGCCACAAACGTCGCTTCCTTCGATTACATTGATTTCATGTACGATTTTTCAAAGTAATCACCTTTTGTTAATTTTGGGTTGCTGATGATATTTTATCCAGGTGATATCAAAACGTTTTTCTTTCCGACGCTTGCAATCGATTTTTGACCAGCTCCTTTTTATTAAAGCCTTAGACCAGGGGATCTCAACTGGGAGTAAATTTACCCCTGGGGTAATTTTACTTATCCTGGGGGTACATTTAACGATGCTGAAGTTACAATACTTTGTTTTTTCTACAGCGCTAGTGAGTAAACAAAAACAGGGGGTAAATTTTATGTTAGGAAGCTGGCCATGGGTGGCGGAACGTTTTTCAAAGTGGGGGGCACAAATAGAAATCCAAAAAAATATAGAAAATTTTAGTGGTTTGAATTGGCAACTTTGACGACACAAGCATTGAAATATGACGTTACTAACTTTTGTCCGTTTGTCTAAGCAATTTTATGCAATGTTTTATGAGCCCTCAACGACCCCTAACTACAGGCGCGTAGACAGAAATTTTTATAGGGAGGAAAACAACAACCAAGTACCAACATTTTAATATTTAATGCCCCTTGTACTTGAAGCATCATCAATACAACGTGCATTTGTCTGGCGTTTTTTTCCTGAACGATTGTGTTCAGATTTCAGCCGGAAAATAAAAAGTCTATTTTAAATTGAATTAAGAAGTTTAAAAGTTTGTATTTAGTTGACAAGTTTGAAGTTTCAAGGTTCATTTTGGACTTAGAGCCCTCGTTTGCTCGTAACAATTTCCTGCAAAAGCCCTTGAGAAAATCTTGTTGCTATAAGTGCAAGATCTGCTCCATGCTTTTCCAACCAATATTGCAGTTGAGCAAGAAGTCATCGTGGCCGCCATTATGATTGCGATTTTTATATTTACACGCTTCCGATATACACCAACACAAGTTCAAGCAAAGCCGAGTAGAGACTTTGCTCTAAGACACCGACTTACGAACCAAGTCTTCTACAAAATGTACGCACATATAGGACGTGGATCCCGTTGTCAACCAATTCATGAGCGACTAATTGACGCATGTAGCTGATAAACTTAAACGGTAGAGCAGGGGTCGGCAACCTATGGCTCGCCAAACAAAATCAGCCGGCCGCAGCCCCTTTGAAAATTGTAGTAGAGTAACTATATGGTCTACTGGTATTGGGCTATATTATACTTTATGAATCTGCCCTCCCTGCAGCTTCTTTTATTGCATACATACTAAGGGGAGACTTATTTTGAGAAAACGCACTGTGCTACAATTGTGCTGTGTTTCATATTTCAGGTTTTCACTATGAACTGTGAAAATCAGGAGTTTGATCTGATTCAAATTCCATCAATTCCCAAGTTTTAACAACATCATAAACAGCAAAAAAACGGAATTCTTGGAAGAAAATTAGTACGGCCCGCCATACCCAGCAGAATTTATTTTTGGTCAGCGACGAGGAAAAGGTTGCCGATTACTGCGGTAGAGTCTCTCCACGCGGTTTGAAAAATGTTTGGATTCTGTAATGACACGCTATGGAATGCGACTGGGACAGCACGTTTGTATACTATTTAGCCCTACGCTATAAGCTTGCTTCCCTAAAACGATTAGGCATTTAACTAGCTATTTAGAGTTAAAAAGATAATTCACAGATATGATAAAGACAATTTTGTAATTGGGGAAAGTTACGCATGTCCTCTAAGGTCTAAACAAACTTGCAATGTTTGACTCACTCAGTCTACACAAAGGATGAAAACAGTTGTGTAGTTGCGAAAACCAAGCCACAATCGGTTATTACCACGGCTCCGCAGTTAAGAAACACTTGTCGCCGCGGATTGACACAAAGTGTTGGTTGGTTGATTTATAGCCATTCTAACATAACACCTCTTACCTCAGGTAAAAGTCATCCTAACTACACTTCATGGTCAGTTTATTGCTTTGATCCGGTTCAACTAAGTAGAAGCTAAAGTAACATAGCTTGCTAAAGCAACTTCGTTAATTTGCACTGAAATATTTTTTTGGCTTGCACATCAAACCCTTGATTAACCTAAATTTTTTGGTGCAATATTTCGGATTTGGGGTGGGAAATTGCCTCCGTTGACTACGCGCCTGCCACCCTATCTATCTACGCTACACTGACTTGAGCACATAAATGCAACTAGTTTTTTCGTACTAACTGTGTTACTTAAACATATTTAGGTAAAATTCGAAATTTAAAGTGGGGGAGCCTAGGACCATGCGGCCCCCCCGGTTCCGCCACCTATGAAGCTGACAAGGGGTAAACGGGAGAAAAAAGGTTGATAACCCCTGCCTTAGACTGAGCACACGTTATCTTTCGAAGGTCACAACTAAATCACTGTCTTTTTTGCAGACTGTTTTGTTTTCAAAGACTCCATAAATTGCAAAGGCAGTGTGTTTTTCGTCTCTTAGAAATGTTAGTGGAATCACGCCGACAGTTTTTACATAACTGTTATAAATCAATGCTTATCAAGAAAGAAAGTTTTTTAACCAGTAATTTGTTTGATGCGACGTGAGAACAACTAAACCTTTTTGTGGAGATTTTAAGAAAAAAATGCTGCAGTTTCAGTATTTGCCAACACCAGCATAACCCATCTACTTCAAAGTAAGCAGAGGCCAAACTTCAATAGAAAAAGTGCTTATCTGCTTTGAAACTTTATTCACAATCACGCAATTACAGAAAACGAGCCAATGCAACAATGTTATACTTTATTACATAGTTTAGAGGGTGTACTGCTGTCAAGAGAGTTTTTCAGTAAGTAGACAGTCTCAAAATAATATTTTCGTTATGAGAGGGCAAGTACTGCCCTATTCCCTTAGAAAGCCATTTGCCAGTGCCACCATTTATCAACGCCCAAAATTCTCTGTGGTGTTTCCGAGCTTTCACTCCATTGACGGATATCAGAGACGGACCCCATGAAGTCATCTTTGTCTTGAATCTGCAAAAAGTCATTTTTATTCAGTATAATGTGGAGACTGAAGCCTTTTCTTTCAAATCTCAAACTTTTGTATGAAGGTTTTAGTCCAAAAGTTAATAAATAGCAGATCGATTTACAGCACACTTAAGGGCGATAAGCTCAAACATCTTTCTCAGCCAGACTAATACCAGAAGAAGCGCTAACCTTTACAGCAAAGGTATAGAAAACACATCACAAAATGGAAAAACAGAAACTGTGTTGGAGGTTCTAAACTTTACCCTGCTTGTATTTTAGAAAAATTCTAGGAAAGATTGGTCAGTGATTTAGGAGTTGAAGGTTCTTTCGCCTCACGTTCGTTTCATTTCTCAGTGTGAATCGAGCATTGCTTGAAGGTAGTTTTAAGCAAAGACACTGACGCGTGAATACCATGAGTGAGTCAAGCTTTTGGTGTGTACAAACGCTTGACTTGACAGGTATTCAAGCTTCAAAATTAGGGTCACCTCATGAATCTTCACAGTCACAGGTTCCTTCAGCCTGTGACCGTTAAGACGTTCAACTCAATCTAGTTCTGTAGACATGTCTGTCGGACAAACACACTAGGAACGAAAAGATTTAATTTCACGGAGTGATTGTATAGATCCTTAAACATCGAATCAAATTTTGATTAATTTTCACCTCAAACAGAGAATTTTATGTAAGCAAGGTAAGCCAAAACGTTTTGCGAATGAAAATTATGTTTTGGTAATTCGGCGAATGCAGAAACGCATTTGTCGAAACAGTTCCAAGACAAGTTAGCATCATAACTTTGTTACGATAACCGTTTGCAGAGCATGCACTCGGAGTCAGACTGTTTTTAATCGAAATTCTAGGCAATAATTGTCATGCTTCAAATCAGACTCATTTTTCTAAGTTATATATCTTTCTGTATGCTCGTCAGATATGGTTGAATAAATGATTTATTGATGCTTTTGCAAATTCAGTGCCAGCAGCAAAGCTTCAACAGAATACCACCAAACAACGATCTAAACTTTTAAGTTCTGCATACGAAAAAGTATGAACTGCGATAAGATGTTTTTCGGTTTTAAAAGTTGATATTTCTAGCTTGGGCTGTGTAGAGCGTTTCTTCTTTTCACAAGAAAATTACTTGAAAATTTCAGTTCGCCAAATTACCTGAAATTTCCGAAACACTTTGCGTATTGCATGATCTGCAGCAGGGTGAAGTCCTTGGGAACGTTCAGCACCTGAGCGCGAGAGCTTTGCAGCCCATGCAAAGAAGCATCAACGGTGAGCGTGACGTTAATACCCACTCGGACAAAAGAATCAGTTTCGGCCTCGATGATTGCTTCGCATTCATTGGTGCTTGCCGGCCTACTGGTTGTTGAAGGAACAGCAGAAACGGGTCCTGCTTCTGTGACGGTACATGAAGATTTAGTAAGTACAAACAGCAAGGTCTTTCTTCAGTAGCGTAGCCAGCCAAAAATTTTGGGTGGGGCCAAATATTTTGACTTTAAGGGAGGAACAGTATTTGGTTTGGCATACCGCCTCTCGAAACACAAAACGAAAAAATATGCTAGAAATTTTTTAGGGGCCCTTTCGTCCCTCCCTGGCTATGCCTGTGACTTTGCTCCATGCTGCATATTTCAAGGTTTTCGGGCGTCTCTCTCGCATAAGGTCGCGTTAGGTCAAGATTTAATGAAAATTGCCAAAACGCGAAAAACCGATTGTTTTGCGACGCGCCATGTCGACCATGAAGATATTAAGCTTGGGCAGGACTGTCAAACCGGATTTGCTGCCTTCGGCGCAAGCATGTGCATGTCACTGTAAGTTCATGCGGTTTTGTAAAGACGAGAATTATAACAGCTAAGTCCATCACGAATTAATATCATGAAATGAATTCTTAACTTCACAACGAGCAAAGCTTTGTCAAGGACACTTGAATCAACCCTCCTTTAAGCTTAGAAGAAAGGTTACGATAGAAACCAAAACTAGGCACATTTTTGCTTGCATTTACATGTTCAGTTTTCTAATTTTCCCCGTAAAGCGAGAGCAGGTTCGGGTACCAGCAATCCTGGCAAGTCAGAAATTAATGACATGCCGCGAGCTGAAACACGTGCAATCAAAACGTACATTTTACGTCAAACGTAAATCCAGGGCCTATACGAGTGGGGGTACAACAGGTACATCGTACCCGGACCCGAGAGGTATTGTGGTCCGGGGGATGAAAGCACGCACACTAAGTTTTCTATAATCCAGCCCAAAATTGAGGGTCGTTGTTTCTTAATTGCTACGCTGGTAGCTATAACGAGTGGTCCCTCTGAGATCTTAAGAAATGCAAAATTGTCCAAATAGTATTTTTCAAGAAAATTTATCCATGCTTTTAGCTGCTTTCGGGAAATTTCCTTTTGTTGTCATCTTCCCCTAAGTTGAAATTGTTTTTGTCTATTGAGTATTAAGTCATACACAGCAAGTAACGTTGAAAAGACGATACAGCAGAGTTCACAGTATGTGGGTATATTGCGTATCGTCCGAAGATTCCATGCAGTAAATCTGTAATAAGCTGCGTATAAGAAGCGCTGTCGCATCTCTAGTGATTGCACGGGTCGCTAAAATGGCTGTAAATGGCAGGTTTTCATGGGCCGGTNAACCGCCCAAACACTTTTATTCTTTCTTGGGTACTGTTATGGTCCGCTCACTTTTTTCAAGTACTTACGAGGATGTTGAAGATTTATTTTTCAATAACGAACTGTAAGTTGCCAACAGCGTCACCCACTGGTGGAATTTGTGTCAGACCTTAAGAGTTTTTATGAGCTTTGTGAGGCGTGATGTGAACGAACAACACATAATATATGCTGTGTGTGTGTTGTGCGTTCGTTGTGCTGTGGACCGTACGCTCTCCGGTGGTGCGGGGGTCATAGTATTCGTTAGTAGTGCGTGCAAAGGTCTTAGGAAGCTAGGTTGTCTGAAATTAAATCATTGGAAGTACAATATAGACTAGTTCGCATTTACAGTACTGCATAATTGATGGGGAAGAGCATACAAAATTGCAGGCCAATCAGTACAAGTGCCATAAAACCGAATTTTGAAACAAATGACTTCTACCCATAGAAGATCAAGTTCAAACCGTATTGCTAAAATATTTAAAACTTTCAAATAAATTTGATTTATATCAACTCAATTTCAAATTGAATTTGCCAAAGTGTATCTTATGTACAAGCATAATAGCAAAATAGTGCTTTTTCCTCATGAGGCAAATAGACACTGCCTTCTTTATGGGCCGGGCTGGGTGCGGGCCATAATTTATTAGGGGTTACGGGTGTGGGTTGGGTTACGGGCTGGTTGTGATGTGTATGGGTCGGTCCGGGTCATAAAAATGTGAGCCCGTGACATCTCTACGCATTTCACAGAAGCTCGGGTATTTAACAACACCCAGCGCCGAATTTTACTGCGAGATGGAGCATTGTACAAAGGCTCGCCAATTTTAGAAAAACGCAGCGCACTTGCCAAAGCCCCCAAGCCAATCTTGTGTGATGCACAACAGTCAGAAGCAGTTAAATTCTGCGCGTTACCGTTTTAAGACGTACGTTTACTGACAGTTCACACATTTTCGTAATAATTGCACAAATATAAGAATGGCTGTTTTACGTAATTGTGACAATCGAGCAGCTGTTGTCACTTTTATTTGCCACCGAAGTTGCATGCAGATGACTTGATGTCACCTGTGATGCCATAAAGCCACATGTGATGTAACGAATTGTTTTCTCTCAGTTGATGGTATTCAGGGCCGCAACCAGGGGAGGAAACTGAGCAATTTCCCCAAAAAATGTCAAAAACAATGCTAATTGTTAGGAACATCAACAATTACAATCCTTTTTCACCTCCGGAACTGCTACAACAAAAATTACAATAATTTAGCCCCCCCACGAAACTATCAGCTGGTTGCGGCCCTGACGGTAGGCCTAGTAATGCGCTTGCGACCAGATACACGATCAAGAAGCTCGAGGTTAGCAACATTACAGAAATATAAATTGGTGTGTGCGATAAGATGAGCTAAAAGCAACATCGCTTTGGTGTGAAGTTTGCGCACCAATCGCACAAAATTTGACAGTGAATGATGAAACTCTGGCAAAGTTGCTTTGTAGGAAATGTATTCGTTAAAATTGGTTAGCCACTTTACATGGCTCTTCGGAGGGATTTACGTAACTGCTGAAGTTCAGTTATGACCACATTAAGGTGCTCAGCAGATGCACAGAAGGAGCTTGATTAGGCTCTCATGAATATTGACCAATTTCTCAGTCGCAGGACATAAATACACATTGTACAGCGTCAGTGCATATTCTTCCGAAATCTGTTAAAAAAATTATTATACGTCCATGAACATTACTATAGTAATGGAAGTGTGGAACAAGTTGCATTTCTTTTAAATTTCGTTCTCTTCTATGTAGAATCGCTTTTCCCTAATTTGTATACGTCCTAGGCTATTCATTACCAAGTCATAATTATTCAGAGGCTTTTGTTTACTGCTATTATGCAAGTTTCGATGAGGGCCTTAGAAGTTAGGGGGGCCCGGTATCCTTATTTGTATAACCACTTAAATGTCTCTCGGAGGCCCGCGTGAAGCTGAAGTTTTGATTGGTTCGAAGTTACTAGTACACAGGTCTGGATCAATAATTTACCAGGTTCAGTACAAACCCAGCCTTGTTGCAGACTTAAAACACTTTTCCCTCCCAGAGCAGGAAGTCTTTGGACCAAGAACGCTTCCGGCTCTTTGTCGGTAGGTTCACTTATCAGTCGATCAACAATGACGCTGAAAATACATACAGTAGATTTGCACGTTTCCCTTCATTACATATCAAGCGCCTTCACTTCAGTTTTTGTTCGATATCAGTTTCCCAGGCGAAGATGGGATTTCACTCGAGTCTTAACACCTGACCTTTACTAGCTCAACGCTGCTCTGCGGTAGTGTTGAGCAACAGTATTGCTGAACAACTAAAGGTAAAGTGTAAACACTCTTGTGCGAACAAAGAACGTGTTACACCACATAAATTTTTCAAGCGAAGATGAATACTACGGAGCAAAAGACTGCTTACATTTTTACCGCGCATAGGTTTAAATATAACTGATAAGAACATGTGGCAAAACCGCGGCTAAGAAAGCCATTTCATCATGTTGTTATTATACGCAGTGCAGAGTCATGCTCACTTGCAAAGTTGCCCCAACGCATGGCCTGAGCCGTTCTTGAGAGCAAGCAACGCTTCAGCTGTTGCGTACTTGTTACCAATGTAGATATTGTTTCGCTCGTGTACCACTCTTGATACCAAGTAGTTCCTCGCTTTATGTGCAGCGCGGTGTAGGCGGTGTCGTAGTACTGGATCAGAACGGACCCAGTTCTCTTTTCGAAGGCACTTTATAGCCAACAACATCTGTGAGGTTTCGTCTGCCAAGCAAAAGATGATCATTCATCAAAACCTTTTGCAGAAAGCCGATCAAGTTTCTCAACTTAAATCAAGCCACTTTGGGTGGTACAAGCTGACGTTTTCGTGCAACACAACGTTGGTTTGATGTGTAGAGTCTGGATTTTATACACGTCGACTATATCCACTAAGTGGTAAAAATTTCAAGAGGTAAAAAATGTAAGTAGTCACTGCTCATCTCTTCCCAACAGAAAGTATGTGTGCTTGTAATAAAAACGTACAAGAGTTTATCATTACGTGTTGAAAGAAGGATTTCAGCAATCAGTACATGGGCGGCAATACACTAATCAGTGCAGTTTTTCTGTGAAAAGTGTACGTTTCACGAATGGTAAAAAGCCTTAAGGATGAAAAAATATCGCTAAGGTCTTGAATTACTTTGTATTTCGCATCCTTTGTCGATTGCATAGGAAGCGTGGAGATAATACCATCCCAGTTGTGCATTATAAAAATACCAAGGAAATTTACGACAAATGCTGTGTTAAAAAATGAAAAAAAATGTCGGAAAAGCCGAATCGGGAAAACATTCGTAGATGTCCCACTGAAATCGGAGCTGTCAACCACTTTATGTTCTTGGTTGAAACTTTTTTGCAAAATTATGGCTGCATGTCAGTGTCAAGTTTAAGTAAGTGCGCCGCCTTGACGGCAAATACGTTGCTTGCTGAATTTCAAACAACACGTTTTCGGACGTTTTATTGGTTGTGAGGTCCGCTTCATCACTTGCGAACAGGCATCACTTGACACGGCGAGATTACTAATGCACACAAAATATACTGATTCTTATTTTTAGATGCAGAAGTAGGGAATTTTTTACCGACAAAAAGCCAAAATTCTACCCTAACATAACTACTTGACAAATCATGAAAGCACTAGCTTTTTGCAACAATCTTCAAACAAATAGTCTGTAGTGATGTATTTATTCCTGGTTCACTTTGCAAAATTAAACTGAAACTATTTCATGGGATAAGGGTGCACACTGTAAAGATCAGTGAATGCAAACTCTTTTTGATGATCAACAACTGACAGCTAACGCTGAAAACGTTTGAGTTAAATTTTTGATGCCTTAGCGCCTCTGACTATTCGGGGCTGGAAAAGTTCAATATTCGATCATGAACAAGAGCTACAAAGTCAGACATGTTAGTGCTACTCAGAAACGTCAACCTGGCGCCACGAATCAAAAAAACGCTCTCAAGAAGACAGCACTCTGTGGTACAGCTTTAGTTTTTGAATGAGAATGCATTAGTGCATGTACATTGTAATCATGGCATCGGAGAATGCAGTCTGGGCGGGTCTTAGATAGCCCCACCCCCATTTTGTTATATAAAGCCTTGGTGGTCTGATTTTTCCCAGAAAAACGCATGGATTGTCATGCAAGCTCGGAGGCAGTAACCGGCAATCGAGATCAAATAACTTCATCTCGACTGCAGTTATTGCGCCTTATGTTCGTATATTTTACAGCGAGACCTTACACGCCGTCCACCAGGTGCCGCTGTCACCGCACGACAACCCAAAGCCGCAAATCATTTGGAAAATTGACAGCTGCCCAAAGCTCCGCATCAACGAACACTGAAGGTTCTACGTATAAGAATGCATAAAGACATCTCTTTTATTATCAATCTTGACCAAATTTGGACCGAAGTTGAATATGGTTACGTGTCCTCCATTAAATGAGTTGTTTGATTTCCAGAAAATTTTTCCTTCTGCGCAATGAAGAAACAATGAACCTAGAAAGTAAAAATTGAAAGCAAAGCTTTTCTCTCCGGTTTGCCACATTTCAAAATGCAATAAAGCCACAAGCACGGTATGCAATGTGCACCCAAGTTAAAATCCCCAAAATTTAGTGGGTTTGTTTATTCTGAACAAGGGGAAAATGGACAATATTTTTCAAAAATATAGTAATGTGCATTTTGTTTGATTAAAAACGTGATCAACGAAAGATGGCGCTGTTGAGCATAAACGTACCTGTCATTGCTGAGGTTTACATTGAAGTGCGAGCTGTTAAAGAACAGCAGCTAGCTATTTTCACTGTAACTGTGCTTTACAAACGTCTGGTAGGGAGTTAATACTTCTGCACCACACTGCACAAACCTCAATTTACAGTTATGAATCAGAACGTTTTACAAAAAAGAAGAAAAAAACGTCAGTTGAATTAGTAAATTTAACCTGGTTTCCTCGGAATAGCAAGATGTCAGTTGAATTATGTTAAAAGTAGGTCGATTAGAAAAAATGTTTTTAAATAAATATGAACTACAAGCTGAGAAAATCACTTGATTATATATAAATCAAGCAAAGTTTCATTAACAAAAAAAGGTAGTGAAGTGGGACTTTCTAGGAACCTGCCTGCCATGCTGTGCTCTCATAATTCTGTGAGAATTTTGACTGCAGGTATCCACACTTTAAGGGGCAATGTACCACAAGTGCAAAGCAACGATAGATTATCAGCAATTTCACAACTGTACAAGTAGAAATTACAAGACTATGATGTTCACCCAAGCGAATGATATCGGTATGAAATGAAAAACATGAACTACGACTTTCGAAATAATTTGATTTGATGCAATTAATGGTCATTATCTAAAGTTTATCAAAATGAAAATGTACGCTTGATCTTCTTGTGCTTGTTGAACGAAGGGATGAATGGATTCCACATATATACCAAGCAGCTGCTTGTGATTCAAGGAGGGCAATATTCTATAATTATAGTTATAACTTCTGCATTCTTTTCTACGCAATGCTGTATGATCTATTAACTGTGTGAACCATTACTTCGTCACAAAAAACAATAGACTATTATACCAGTGCATTTAATATTTTCACTGGTCTGCGGATCCCTTGTCTATCCAGGTACGTCCTAATCGTCAATTCCCGATTACTTGAAGTCAGTGTACGTGAAGGGTCCTTTTTTTAACAGGAATGATACATTGCACGAGTGAATATATTGCTTTGAAAATCGACAGAGAGATTGAGAGAAGTGCAAACATTCTCTTGGTATCACGAAGTCTTGAGGATGCACATTATATCAGGATCTTATCTTGTTGGATTTTCCAGCGCTACAGCACTGAAAATAAATTTAGTATGCTTTGTTTCGATTGAAACTAAGTTTTTGAGGCTGTGGCACATGTTTCTTCAAATGCAACGCAAGGTGCGTTCCACTTTTTGTAAGGTGGTATGTGGCTTGCTTCTTTTTCAAAAAATAAATAACTACAAGACTTAGCCTGCTGCAGGTTAATCAGATGAACCAGGTTTTGTATTGTAAAGCGGTCTGAAAGGTCTTCTGCAGAGGTCTTACAGATTCAGTGCGTTAACACTTTGATGGTTTATTAAGCGATATGGAGCGTTGGCTTTCAGAATGTTTCAGTCGCAATTGCAAACTCTTACCAACTGAATGCCCGAATCTTCCGCTCCTAGATTGCAGTTGCAGTATTCTATCCAAATCGCATTCATCGATTCTCACGTTGCTCACACACTGAGCTTGAATGGCAAGTCCGAACGAGTACCAACCGTCAGCTGGCGGTCGCGGTCTGCTACCTGCATGCAGTGCGCAGTTTGACACAGAGAACCGCAAATCTCAATCGTTGCTTCGCGATATGGTTCTGAAACCTGGCGCAAATCTATATCTAGGCCGATATTCATCTGAACTCGTTAAATGACAACTGGTACTTGTGGCATTGTAGTGTATTTTAATTAAAAGGGTGTGGAGTTCTGTTACTGCCAGCTTGTGCAAGCGTTGAGTTGAACGAATAGCTTTTTCAAGCTGAAAAGATATACAGCATATGCCTGTCGAACCCTTTCAACTGCGCAATGCTCTTGGTATCAAGGACCTTGCCAAATCAAAATTACCGGTATCAACTATGTTGAACTGTGCGCATTCTCTGACAAATGGCACTCGACGCAAACGGTTGGACAAGACCGCTCATCCACAAATTTCAAGCGCATTAGTGGTTAAATATAACTTAAGATAACGGCAGTGTTTCTTTTTAGGCGATACGACCACATTTTGAAAATGTTTGCAGAACGAGAATACTCAGTATTTCAATGTAAACACCAACTGCAAACACTAACGCTCGTATTTCACAACCAAGCGTTTTCAACCTAAAAATATGCGGAACGTGATACGTAAGCCAACTTTGCTAGAATTGGAACGGACTAAAGAATAATAACATTGGTTATTTTGTGAATGCCGACCAGACGCTTTTTGTTCTGTTGTCATTTACTGACCACTCAGCTTATAATGGTTTGAAGCAAGCTAGAAACGAATTTTGAAAATGATTATCCAAAATGAACATTTACATTACATGCTTGATATCTCTTTTATGTTTCGTTGTTGTTCATCTTATTCTTAACAGGGGTTGGATGTTGCTACTACTTTGGGGCCAAAGCAATACCATGTCCATTGATATAATAGATACAATTTAAAATTTTGATAACGTTCCATAGGTCTTGGCAAGACGTTATGTAAATGCGCTTTACATATGCATTCGCACGACATGTTCAATAAGTCTCCCAGTGCAGTGGCATGGCAAACAATACATATAATCTGGGTGCATTTCCCGAGAACAAACGAGTCGTTTGGCCCTAGATGAAAACTAAAAAAATATTTAATTACGGATAATGTAACATGATTCAAAAAAATAGAAACCTTTGTGATGACATTGCCTTTTCAATCTCTTTCTCAACTTTTCTATGATATTGACTCCATGGAAGTCTTCGGGGTCTTGGCAAACGGATTTGGCTGCCAAAGCATGATACGCAAGTCTACCTACGGATGCGTGGCTAGAGAATAAAAAAAGATGTGTTTCGATTGCCAATCATTGGAATGGCCATATGAAGAATCAGTCTACCGGTCAGACTATTATGAAATTTTTCTGCCAGAAAAAGAACTAACATCGAAGTTGACAACATGGTCACCAGAACCAGACGAACCGAAGAGTAAAGCAAACCATATTTTGAGCGCCAACAAACACGAGCACTGAGAATGTAGTTCCAGAAGTGCAAAAACACCCAAAACGCATTCAGTGAATCTCTTGCCATGCACAATCCAATAACCCGGAGCAAAAAATCAAGCGCTAGTGTAGTTAAAAGGTGTTTCAAATATTTACGCCGACACTGACGTTTGAAAACTACATTATTTTTTACCGTCACCTAACGAATGCGGAAAGCAAAGATGAATTATATTGCAGATACAGGTGTGTAGTGGGACGGGAACGCTTGGGAAGGCGTTCCCACACCTTTTTCACGTTTTGCTTTAAAATGAGTTGGAAGCTGTTTCAAAATGGCTATTTTTTTATGCGTTCCCACACCCTTTTTGTTAGCACTACATCCCAGTGCGGATAGCATACAAGAGTTTAATGAAAAGGCATTGCTTAAAGTACAGTAAAGTTTAAATGCATAGCATATTTGAAAACGACAAACATTTATATACGTCAAATGCAATTGACGTATAAACGAATAGTTTGGAGGAAATTAAGCCATTCTCACCAGCATGTTATGATTTGGAGACATATGTACCCAGGTGTTTACACAATCTGAGCAGAGCCACGTTTGAGCGAAACATTTAGAAAAACTACCACGTGTTGGCAACTATATGGTTTTAAGTGAAAATCTCCTTACTTACAAAGCATGCCGTGTTCGATTCGTATTGGCAAGCTAATCTGTCACCAAAGTTTCACTAGGATTATTCTCAAAACGTCCTTATAGTAAATTTTGGCTACAGCAGTTCACTCTAAAATCTTTAAAGGTATTTTTCGTTTTCTAGAGCACGTTACCTGCTTATGTTGTTCGCGGTTTGTATCAAGGCTTCTACGCTGGCGTTGCGGGTGTAAAATAAATTTTGCTTGGTCAGTTGTATGCTTGTAATGGCTTCACTGCTCTTCGACGCAAGCAAGCGGTTGACGTCGTTGATAATAACCTTTTCCAAGGTGGCGCCAACAACATCACTTCCTATAAAATGTCTGCGGTAAAACCTTGACATGGCGTTCTTGAAAAAGCGATGATGTTAAATACCTCAACAAAACATNATGTNCAAGTTTACAAACAACGGCAAAAACTGAACAGTTTGAAAGGATTTATTGTCAAAAATTGAAATAATNGAAAAAGATTTGCCGAAGGTCTCAAGAAACCGTGTCTGAAAAGCTTTTTATTCCGCAGATTCGAAAATCATTCAGCTTAGATCCAAGGAAGGCTCACATCTTCAAAACAATATGATTTAGATACGAGTTGAGTTCATTTTTTCTCATAGAAAAACATAGGGTCGATTTAAGTTGCTAGAAAGCGTATTTTTACTAAGGTCATAATGATAAAAAATCAAATTTTTAATATCTGTGGACATTAAAGCGTTGTAAATCATTTGTTGGGCCTTGTTCGTCTTTCAAATATTTCATTTCTAACCAAATATACCGGCCTCACAATATCGCATTGGTAACGACGTCGATATTTTCAAGCATATAGCCGGGCTCAACGTGTAAACTATACTTTTGACCCCAACTGAGTCAAAGCCAGCGAATGCATCTTGATTTTCCGCTGTCCGCGCACTGATTTTGTAGACACCAAGTTCCGTAATAAGTATTTTTAATTTTAGAAGTTGATGCAGCGATAGACTTTCACAAAAAAATAAACATTAAGTTTGAACGTGTAAACTTGTTGGCTAACATTTCCGCTCTACAAATAATTTGAGGATGGCAGTTTTCACGTTTTTAATGTTTTTTTTCTACTTTGATTTTCTTCCTTGTATTAAAACTTGCTTCACCATTTTGTATCTGTGAAAATGTAGCTCAAAGTAAACCGATGTCTCGCTTTGGCGGCAAGTTCATGGTTTGACAAATGGATCGAAGTGTTTGGTGACTAACTTTTCGCTAGAATTAGCAAACCTATTCGTGTGCCTGATATTTGCACAATTTTTTTACTCTTTCGAAACGTTGATTAAAGCGCCTCATAACCCTATATTTTCACAAATAAAATAGCAATTTGAAGAATCACGTTGTTGAAGCAAGTTTTACCAAACATCTGCATTTCACGTATGGTTGACTGTTATATTAGCAGAAAAATGATTGAAGGCAGTTAAAAGCAAAATGGAACTGCCTGGAAGGGTTCAGCAAAGTGCAGAAAATTCATTGGATGAACTGTCATTGCACTATTTGTATTGCAAAGATCCTTTCGATAAAATGCAAATAGGCTACTTTATGATAAAATTAAAACGTGATCACGAATATGCTTTATGATCACGCTCCAATTCAAGCTACTGAGAATGAGACTGCGGTTTATTCAAGACATTGATTCAGTGTCGTTCAACTCGTATGTTACAGGCAAAGATTTGTTTATTTGTTTAAACTTTGCATGGTCTTGCTGAAAACGTCCTTCCTTCACAGAGAGACTTTTCCAAGATGTTCTTCTACTGAATCATGTCGTGGGTAAATTTGGTTTGTTATACAGCAGTTTTAGCAGCAGGATGAAATTGAATTGAAACCTTTGGTTTCCCTAGACCTGACGATACATGCTGCTTTTTGTGAATCAGCGTTTATGTATATTTCCTAGTATTTTTTGAATGGGCACTACTTGGTTTCAAAAACAATTTGCCAAATCATTGTTCAATTGGTCGNTGATAGCTAAACAGGAGTTAAACAAAAGTGGGACAAAAAGTAAGGAGTACCTCTCATTATAATGCGATATTTCCTTTNTTATGCGATTTATGAACTGGAACTAACAGGAATTAATTTTATGCAATGAACAGAAATTTGACTGTAAACCAGAAGACAGTGCACAATTTTTTTTACTCTTTTCTCATTTACAAAGTACGAGAGAGTCTCATTCTTTAGAGAGTCTCAATCTCAATGGCTCTTATCACTTGCAGAACTCTCGCGCACACAGGTTGGGAAACACTGGCGTAGGTATATCTTTAAACATGGTTCTACAGTATGCTGTTTAACTGTGAATGTTTTATAATACTAGGTTTTGCAGAGCACATTCTTTGGATAATTTTTTTGCACCACTGCACTTTTTAACTTACAGTAGATCTATCTCGCCCATAAACATCTTGATTTTACTTTCTCTTTCATTATTGAATTCGATGCACAATCACAAAATGCATTCGTGACCATGAACATCATGATTAAAATCGAAGAACATCTGCGCTCCATCCAGGAAAGACATTTTTAAAACTTTCATCAAAATTGCAACCGGTGTTTGATCCAGAATTTATTTAAAATTTCCAAGCTGCGCTTTCAGTTTTCGACATCGAGTTGCATTCCCGTTTATGCTCTTTTCGCGTCAAATTTTCTGTTATTGTCGACATCCTCCAATGATCAATCGTTCGATTAAGAATCTTAACAAAGTTTTGCAAAAACATCGACGATAATGTAAAACGTGCGTTTGTTAGTAAAGTTTCTGCTGAAAATTTTCTATCAACAAGTTTTTGCACAAAGTATGATTTTTGCTTGCTGGAAATCTCAAAATTGCGATGCAAGCACAATAATTAAACTTTTGGGAGAACGAATATCAGATCATGCTGTACAATCAATCTTCACTTAATCTTATCAATAAATTTACCCACTCTGCAGTTTTGCCATTCGCCTGATCAAATAACAAAACTGACATATGTGTTCATATAAGGTCTGCAACCACTAAGAAATCATTGCAAATTCTCCATAATCTGACCTTCCGTTCTCACATCTAATGAAAAACAGCTGCTGCCTCGATGAAATTTCACCTATATAGGAACCATGCTTTAAATATATCAAAAATTAATTACACTGAAAAGTATATCAAACTACATGGTCTGTGTTTCATTGATATTTGCCTGAAGTGTTTGATTGAAGCAGAAAAAGCTATGGAAGTTATTTTGTATCTTCTGCTCAATTTCATTGCCACACATACTCTGTAACAAGTATATTAATGCAGATCAAATAAACTGTTGCAAAACGTTCTTGCAGAGGGCATCGCTGAAAAAGACCTGCGTTATAAACGTGCACTTACAAAACCAGTTCTTTAACCACAAAAACACAGGTTCATTAAGTTAAACTTAATCTACTTACCACATACTGGATACGTGCGATTGGCTGAAATTACTTTGCCAACAACAAGAACGCAAGCGCAGAACCACGCGTAACTCATCTTCTCGACCTTTAACGGAGATGTGTTCACAAATCGCGAAACAAAGCGTATTTGTGGAGTTTTACCAACGTTGATTAGTGTCAAAGTCCACTGCAACGAGTGCTGCACTCCGGATTAGCGTCACTAATCGGTTTTCGCGTCAGAGAAGTTGCAATCTCGGCATTTGTCACGAGGGACATGCACGTACAACAACTAATGTTATTGGCATTTAATGATCTGTCAGTCGTTAATGAAGCTAAGCAGGCGAAAATACACTTCAGTGTGATAAGTTTTTGCAGGTTGATCAAAATATTTTTAGGTTTTACTACAAAAGTACAGCTCTGTTAAAATTGAAGATGCATATCATTCGTATACAGCGGGAACCGTTTAATGTGACTACCTTCGAACTAGGCCAAATTGGTCATACCCAAATGTTCACAACAGCCCAAGCCGTTATAGCCAGAACGTGATCTGCACGGTTAAACATAAAATGTCGAAAACACACATCGAATTCTTTATTTAAGTCAAATAATTATCCAAAACGCATGCCGATAAAACATGCAGCACGCGCTTAGAAAGCATGCAGTGATCATGGATGAAACAACCCTGAAACGCCCAAATCCAATGACCCAGTCCGTACACACTTGGACTACAAGATAATTCTTGTTGTACGATTTGACGAATTAGAGCGAAATACTGTTAATTCTAATCTAGTTTGTGAAAAAAAGCTTCTGTGTTCTAACTTTACGTCTCATTTCCGGTTTTACCGAAAAATACTATTTTTTCCAACAGTGTTTTTCAGCAAGTGATACAAGAATTCACCACGCACAAGGAAAGCGCAACGAAAAGAAGGAAGCGTCATGCCAGAATTACATTACATCATAGCCTTACAGTCACAGCAGGCCTTGCGGCGATTGCAACAGTCCCTAGCACGTGCGATCTACACATGACAGCAACATCCGGTCCGTCGGAACGAGTTTTTAATTAACCAAATGAATTATGTAGCGGGAAACGCGTCAAACATGGAGCACGAATATTTGCCATTGCGGCATTGCCATTATCATACCAATAGATTGCGGTTTGGTATGATGTGGATTTGCATTAAACCCCATTTAATTAAATGTATTTTTAACTCAGAGTTCTATTTAAATTCGAATTTTTCGCGAATTCAGTAATTTTAATTGTAATCTACTTTCAGAAAACTGAGTAGTTTTTAATTTCATTTTAGTTTAATTCAAAAAATCTAACAAAATCCGTTTGTCCTAGTCTGAGTGCGTGACGTGAAGAAAAAGTATGAGAGAGATGGAAAAGGGCTCACAATATCTGAAGTCTGGCCATATTATGATGTTTTAAATGTCCAGTTTTGGGGAAGTTTGGGTATCCTGTGTTGAGTTGAAGATATCCTCAAACGCTTCAACAGAAAGGTCAACATGGTCTTTGCAAGAGCACTGGTCTTTTCTGACATTTGAAGTACCCAAAGCTGTTGTAAGGCCCTCACCAGTCACCACAGCAAGTGCGTTGGCAGGCGTCCCATAAGCTGTAACACAAACGGTATTCACACAATGCTTCGTTTGAGTAGCAGGTCAGCAGCAGCACGATTTTCCACACGGCCGGCCCTCTATCAGTGCCTCCCTCCCAGCTGATACAAGAGGCAGTAGCAGAGCTCTGCAAATAGACACGCGAGCAAACACAAACACGATGAGTTAGGAACGAGACAAGACGAAAAAAGCATTTCACGCATGAAGTGCATTGTCTGACGCAATACCCATTGAACAAGGCGTGCTTGTGCAGCAAAATCAAATTGAAAACCGCAAAATGCGCGCATCCGTTTTTGACGAAAATGTTAAACTGCTTATGCGCCCTCTACAGAAGAATTCCTCACCTTGGAGAAAGAGGGTATACATGTTCGGGAGGGCAGACGCGCAATATGTTCTGCTTTCCAATGTTTGCAGTAATGAAAACAGATGGCACGGTAATGAAAAATCCGGAAGAAAGACAAACCATTTAAAAAGAAAGTCTTCGTTGAGTGTTTCTGCTCCCCGACCCCGCCTCGCGCGCTTATGCTCTTAGCAAGATACAACACTGATCACCAGATTTCGCGTTGTCCCTTGGAGAACCGTGTGCAGAGACAACCAGATTCACGAGGGCCCACCGTGTGGTACGGTCCTGGCAAAGGTAGGAAACCTCACCTTGGTTAATGTCCACTTGATCGAGGTCGTTTCCAACCGGATGTTACGGGATCAAAGTCGTGGACAATGCGGGAAGGTTGCTGCTGTGGCATAACGAGAACATGTCCGACACAACGAACTCGGCAAGAAGTTGCGAGGCATGACACAGAGAGTTGATACGTGACGGCACGTATCATTGCGTTTGAGGTAAAATCCCGCCAGTTAATATTTAATATAGATCTGAGAGCCCTGCTTTCGAATCCATCTGGCCGGGAGGAGGGATTCTTGGTGAGAGGTCAGGTCTCTACGCCATATAATAACACAAACAGAACCGCTGCACTGTGTATATGTGACTTTGTGGTGCCGGAAATGGCTTGCTGGCACCACAGCAGGTTACGACGAGCCTACATGACACTTTACGCCAGGGTGGATCTTCGATCGATTTTCCGGTTTCAATTCGCTATTGTTTACTGTTGAGCCCACTTGTAGGCGAATGAGGTCACGAAGTCTCGGATTCGGATCATCGGATTTCTGCTAATAAATTCCTGAATTTTTGTGTACTTCCCTTGTTGGTTTTTAAAAGTTGTAATTATAATTTCTAACAGCCCTTTTGTTCATGTCGCATTTGTGTCAACTCTGGTTTTCCAAACTTGATCAAATGATATTTGGTACTTTGAGTTTTCCTGGAACAAGGTGGTACATGGTGACAGCACGAGACCCACAAATGGTACGCGATCAGAAAAGTACTGGGAACCACTGGCCTACACGCACCAGCCTGGTTTTCGTCCAGTTTGCTTGTAGTCCTGGGACTCCTAGCTTGCTTGCTGCGCGATTACAAATTGTGAGGGCTGCAGGGATGTCATAGATGTTAGAAAACAAATTGGTGTCACCGGTAATGGTTATTCATGCATTTTAGTGACTCAGATGAAGAAGTAACACGAATGCACGAAAAGGAAAAACAACAACAGCAAAGTTCAGAAATTAATTTCATATTGAGGAATGATTCCTGAATAGACTCTTCTAACTACACAATCAACTCCATTTGGCTGTCTAAAGAGCAGGCTGCGCAAATGTGTAACTTAGGTCGTAAGCATCAGAGGTATTTTGCTGCTATACATTACAAAATAAGAGAAGGCTAGCTGGCCTAGACATAGCACATTTTTTACAACAATCACTGCACAAAACATGTTTATTAAGTGGAAGTCTGACTTCTGGACATATACAACTAGGCATGTAGGCAGGGCCGCATAAATGAACGCGAGGCCCATCAGGCATAGACGTAGCCAGAGGGGCCTAGGGGGCCATGGACGCCACCAAATTTTCGAAACATGTAGTCAATTTGTGCTGTAAGAGGCGGTATCCGAAACAAAATAGTGCTATTTGCCTAAAATCAAGCATTTTTCCCCCCCAAATTTTTTAGCCCCTCCCAAATTTTTGGTATGGCTACGCTACCGCCATCAGGGCAAAGTCGTGACCGCGCGGCCACCGAAACGCTTAACGCAACTGCGCAGTTCGCTCATGTCTGATCGTCTGCTTGCAGAGGCAGGTTGCGAAACTTGTTAGCGGATTGTTGTACTCTTGGTCTTTATTGCGTAACAATGACACGGCAACAAATCTTCAAGTGTTCACTTCAAGTTACGGTAGTAGGCGTTTTGCCGCATGTGACCAGGGCTCCTACTGAATTTTTTTCCGTCCAGATCTGTTTTTTTAGTCGACCTGTCTGTCCCGGTTTAGTTATGAATAATCGCCGTTAAATCTGTGTTTTTTGAAGTGACAAATTTATCAGCAACTTCAATGTGTTCAATAATATAGAGATAACTGACATTACAGCGTTAACATGCGCACATCAGGTGAGAAAGTACGCATATCGGATGAAGANCTTCTTCAATCGGTTTCATATTCTCATATAAGATCATTGTCAGGGTCATATACAGTGGTGTGTTTAAGAGAAGGCAAGCGAGGCATTTGCCTCGCTTGCCCCTCCCCCCCTTTTCAGGGGCCCCCATCAACGTATTTCGAGCGTAAAAATTCTTCATTTTTGTATCCGC
>JGI24021J15306_10000521_pt1 | contig 29815 bp, 10 predicted proteins | sample Ectturendosymbi1_FD_15306 | JGI IMG/M metagenome (IMG submission 15306) | reverse complement strand
ATGTTTTCATTCATATTTTTTTTCATGTTTTGGATGTTTTTTCTTGTGTTTGATATTTTTTGTGTTTTTCAACGTTTTTTTCCTGTTTTTTAATATTTCAATATGTTTTTGATTTTGTCAACATTTTCGCGTCGTGGTATTACTTTTCATATTTCCAAGTTTTGATAATATCTTCATTTTAGTTATTTGTTTCACATTTTAAAGATAACTTGTTACTTTGAGCTTTTGTCTAAGCCGGCTGCTTCATTTCTATAACCTGTCATTGGTTGTCGAAGGCCAAGACGCGCCAGGGCATGCCACGTTTTAATCTGATAAGCAAATATTCACGCGACCGGCCGAGATCACTTCACCTGAACATCATTCAATAACCATGGGAATGTATCAAAGCAAAGCGCATCGACAACCTGTTAACTTCATCAGTTCTTTTGCGTAGCATTCTTCGTTGAACGTATATCGTGTTTTAACAAAAGCAAACAAGGAATTACTCATTACGATTGCTTTAATGTAAAGCACGAAGTTTTCGGTATTTCGTGGTCACGTTTTCGAATTCAAACATATGGAGAATTCGCATCATCCTACATTGGCATATTAGCGGAGTTCTCAGCAACCTGTTGAAAGTTATTCAATTCTACTGTAAATCGCAAAATCGTTACAAAATTCTGCCAAGTTCACCCCAAAATTTGAACTGTTAATTCGCAGTTATGTCTCTATTCACACGGGTTCTGAAAAAATTTTCCCAGAATTTGGGATTTCAGCAAATTTCAGTCAAAGCACAACAATGGAAGAAGTCCTACTCAATTCGTCATTTGGTTTGGGACTTCGAGAATTTCGGAAAATAACCAAAAATTGGAGAGAGTCCTAGCAAAATTTTTCTTTGCTCAGAAAGACTTAGCGCAATTTTCTTGAGTATTGTGGGTTTGTTTTCGCATATGTCATATTTACGGACAATATATTTTTGCTAAAATTGAAAAAGCTGAGGAACAGTTAACACTGCCGGGAAAGTGGTCAGTTTTGTAACTAATAAACAATAGGTATCACTGTGAGGTCGTTCATATGAGTTCGAAGCTACTGCTAGCTGCACTAAAACGCATTGCCGGAAACGTTGTCAACAGTGTCATAACTGACCGGGGGCGGTGGGGAGAACCGCTTCCCCTGGCAAGCTAAATGTAAAAACTGAGCCCCTTTAGCTGACATTTTGACATTTTTGTATGCTTTTGGTTTTCATCATGTTGTTGTTTTTTTGCGTTTTTGGAGGTGTTTTATTTTTATATTAGCTAACATAGGCGTCTACGGCATCCGTATTCGCTATCATTTCTTAACATTTTTGTGAGTGTTGACTAGCGGCCCCCATGCAATGGCCAGTGGTCCCCATTCAGCTAAGTTTTGCCCCCCCGGCTCAAATAACTAAATTACGCCACTGGTTGTCGGATGGTCTAGACTGCAAATTTACCGTAAGAGCATTGTTTTCTGTCTTTATTTTTTTCAAAATTCTATTCTGGTTTATTGCTATACCTTTTTATTAGCAAAGTAAACATATTCTTCATAATGCTCTGGTGTGTATGTCGTTCCCGAGGTTCTTTGTGGGCTATCATTATCATCATGGCCTATCCCGTTGTGCGCGACGATTAGAACGGCGGCGCTCACAGTCCTTCAGGAATGATTTTATGGATGTTTGTTTTTCCGTTTCAACGGCAGACATTCACATATTTTTGTTGCAGGCGATTTTTTATCATGAAGCATCTTTTATGCTACATGCATTTAAAGGGTATATAACTAATCGTTTCACGGGCAAGGCACTATTTGCGTAGCGTTCATTCTAAAAATTCTCATCAACAATGTACCCATGTTTTATGTAATAGATGGAAGCCACAGTAGTGAAGTAAGCAAGTGAATACATTGCAATTTATTTCACAGGGAAAATAGTTTCGGGTATATAATACATCTGCAGTGCTGCAAGCAGTAAGAAAACCTACGAGAGAAAGGTTGACACAGAACAAGAGTTGAAAAAAGACGCATGAACTGCGGCTGTGAACACGAAGAAAGAGCGAAAAATTTAGCTTTTTTTAATGCTGGCCGCACTAGAGCCCTGCAAAACTCAAGGTTCTAGCGTCACTGGCCAAGGATACTTCTTAGGTTAATACATATGACACAAATAAATTATATCAGTCTTTGACGAAATTATCGATTAATATGCAGCTCTTTTTACCTACGTTATCTTCGCTCCATGGTGGAGCTGTCCTGGAGGGACCGCGTGCCCAATACCTTGATCCTGCAAGTGAGAGAAACCTACAACCTCGTAATCATTGACGTGTACGATGAGGTGGTCATGTGTGCCGGATGGAAGACAACGGCCTGCTAAAGCAAGTTCTGTGTAGGGAGCTACACAATGCTCCTCGACCGACTGGGTATCCAGAACTGCCTTTCCCGAACGTGTTAAAACGTGACCCTTTCGTTCCGTGTGCGCCACTTTTCTTGTTGAAGTTTGCACAACTCGCCAGTCGATTGGGGCTAGAGAGTTTACAGCCCTTCATTGACTTTCTAGCGTGTCTGGTGCCAAAGTGATGGTTAAAAAAATATAATTTTTGGACAAATTAAAGAATAATACCAAAGGTATAATTTGCGTATATTGAGCAAGTTTAGGTCAGCCATAACTCAGTAGCAGATTCAGCAAGAAAGCTATTCATACCTCTGAAAATGCGGTTAGATTTGCAAAAATTGCAAAGTTTTGGTTTTGGGATTTTCTGTGGATAAAGTATTTATGGGAGTGGGTTTATGCATATTTAGATGTAAGTCATCAGGCCTTAGCGCCAACGCCAAGATCCACTTTTTTGATTAGAATTTTTGTTGGAAACTAGGCTGTAATACGAATCTATAAGCGTGTTTAGAGGGTTTGATTAGCTTTCTAGTGTTGGTTCAAAAGGTATGGTCAAAAAATGCAACTAATTAATTACTCCCCAGGCGATTTCTGGGGATTTCTCCAACTAAATAACGTTTGAGCTAGAAACCCTAGAAAGCTATTCAAACCGGCTAAATACTCGTAATATAACCTAAATTCCAATGAAAATGCGAGTCAAAAAAGTGGCTCTTGGCGTTGACGCCCAGGGCCTGATGAAAATGCGTAGACCTCTCCCCATTATAACGCCATCCATAAAAAACCCAAACGAAAACTTTCCAATTTTTTAAAATCTAAACCAGTGCTTCTTAACCTGGTGAATGTTTCACCCCAGGGGGGGGTGAAAATTTTACAAGGGTGAATGAAAGAAGAGAGGTGAATGAAGGCTGAATGAAATTTCTGTTTCTTATTTTTTGTTTCCTCTGATAACATGCACTTGTCTTGCCTTTTTTACCCAAAACAATACCAGCAAAAATAAAAGGCGAACTTCAAGCGTTCTAACTTTGCGTTTTCAGCAGTCAGCATTCAGCAACTTATCACTTCAGAAAAATCGTGCTATTGTGCAATTAACTTCGTCTATTACGTAACGGGGATAGATTTCACGGAGAGACGCCAATGCCGTGTTTTATTCACTCGAGTAGAGGAATATCTGCTATGCTCTCTGCATGAGCGTCCTGTACTCCTGTGAAAAAACATCTGCTGTGATCGCAGTACTTTCAAAAATTTCAGGCATTTGGACACTGTTTACAGTACGTAGTCTTATCAGTCGAAGTACAGGCCTAACCAATCGGAGTACAAGAGTAGCTCATATTTTTGATATTTGCTTGCTTCCAGATTGAAATTTATTCCAACATCTAATATACATTTGTATCTCAGGTAATGCCTGCAGAATGTCTACGAAATACGTACAAAAAGCACCTTGTTTTGATGAAAGTAAATGTAAATCTATAGATGAAATCGGTCAGGGCGCGCCAGCTTCATCAACTCCGCAGTTTAAATAATTGGATTTGAAAAGGAATATTAGCGTCAAGAACATTTTGCCTTCAAAAATTAAAAGACGGAAGTGGTATGATCATTTTATAAGTAAGATTTTTCCTCCTGGAAGCGAAGAATTGAGCCATCAACAACTCAATGCATTTTTTGCTATTTTAAATATAGCAACCAGTTTTTGGCTCATTCAAAACTGCGGAGTCATTGACAAAACAAACACTGTATTTATCAGAACAAGACCTCGGAAATTTTCAAGCAAAAGCACCAGTATTTGTGCAAACAGTAAAAGTCCTTCATTCATCAGTCGTAAATGACTCTACTTGCAAAAAGCCTCTCCTTTCCTCTCTTGAAAATTATCATATGCTAAAACGTTCCTTGTTGGTAGATTGGACAAAAATGGCAATAAACACCAAACCATTCACCATTGTTGGTGTAGAATTGTCAACCTCATGAAGCGAAATATATGCTGTGGTTATTTTGCCTTTGATCGAACACAATTGGATGAAGTGTTCACGTGACAAGCACAATACAGAGAGACACAACCTCTTACGCAATGTGGACAAAAAACGACCAAACGCTTGCCTGAACTTTATTTAGATGTTACGGTCAGCTACGTAGGAATTATGCATTCCAAACATGTATGTGTTTTGAACTTATGATGTGATCGCTTAAAACAAATGTGTGCAGCTGCTGACAAAATAACTTCAGAACAGTTTTTGCTTTATGAGGCAAAACACACTGCTTATTAAATGTACATCTTTAAAACTATAGTTTCGACTGTAATTCAAGTTATAAAGTATTAACCGTTGAAACACAAGCTTCAAAATAATTAACTAGATATCTGACAATTATTTGAGTTGAGCGTTAATTTTCAATTTTTATAAAAGACTTTTCAAATCGCCAATGTCAGGAGCTGATCACCGTTTACAAATATTGAATCGTACTTTAAACATGTGCTCAGACAAAACTTTGAACTATGTCTGTGCCAAACTAAGCCATTAACATGAATGTGCAAACAAATCCCACAAAAAAATTAACAAGAGGAAGATTACGCATAACTTACAATCCCTTTCAAATTTAACGTAGGCAATAGAGCTGCAAGCAAATATCCAACTTTTTTCAGAATGGCTCCAAAATCTGAGCAGATATTGGCCTATGGAAGTGGTGGCTGGACTAGAAATCTGCACAATGCAAATAAATATTCTACTGCCCTACTGTACATTACTTCTAACATGTCAAATCCTATTATTATGGGACATTTCGGCACACTGTTACTTATTTATAGTCTGTTGTGTTGACCTTTGTTTTTTCGCCATGTGTTTTGTGTTATTGCCCACATCATTAGCCCAAAATTCTCATGATTATGGCATATATTCCTAAATTCCCGAACTGCATTGTTACTTACACACCATACAGTATTTTGCATAGGCACTGACTTCTGAAGCCATCATTAGTGGTGAAATACTCAGTACTCCCACCCAGTGTCACCTTTTTGTGATTTATAATTCCATTTTGTTTGACAAAAACAAGCATCATTACATAAATTTTAATAGGTCCTGTAAAAATTTTCATTGGCTCCTACACAGACCTTAAATGTTGACTCCGCCTCCAGCCTAAAATCCAAACTCCAACCTTAGTCCACTCCGGCTCCGTGATCATCTCTGGTACTTACTTGCTTGGACATCAACCAACGTTGGTGGGCCGAATCGTAGTTGGCGGCTTTGTGTTTTTGACCGGTGCGCCTGCGTGCTGCAGATTCGCTGTGCACCTGAGGAGCTACGATTGTCCCTTTACTGTTTTCGTGATTCTCCTGAGTCAGTGCGTTGTAAATATAATCTTGACCACTATTGGCAATTGTGCCGAGCGTAATTGCCAACAACACGGGAGTTTGCGCGAACAATTTACCCTCCACTGTAAAGGCGGTTCTGGTGCCCATCCGTTACAAGTAGACTTTCGTCGTTGGTAGCAGGACTGCGGAGCCGTCATAAAAATGACACAGCACCGGAGCTCTTCTTTTCATACACTTGGCTCCGGCTTCGGACCTCTTGGTTTTCATCAGCATGGCTCCGGTTCCGGAGCTCTCCTTTTTCATGGCTCCGGCTACCAGTTTCTGTTCGTTTTGACACATTGATGTTTTCAATTGTCTTGGTGCGCCCCAAGTTGAATGGAAAATGACTTAAATCAAGTACATAAAACTAAGAGAATATACCAAACTTTTTTGAATAATTTAATCTGGTATAGTTTTTTACAAGCAGCGCTTTTACCATGAGCAACTCAGCGAAAAAACAAGAATCACAGGTTCAGACGATTCAGATAACAGTTACCAGCAGAAACATAACTCAGGATAACGGTAACATCAAGACATTCTCTAAAGGCAGTCGCTGGTTTTACCCTCAATGCCGGAGGACCTTTCGTTATTTCTTACGACCAGAATCAAGAAAATGGCTGTGTGTGAAACTGCCTTTGTGTCCGATCATTTAAACACAGACCACTCCCAATTGACTAAATGCTTTGCACTCGTTGTATGCTTTGCCTGTTGTAGTCTCAGCGATTCCACCCATTTTAACAGTGCTGCCACGGCAAACCATGCAAAGAGCGCAAAACACATGGTCGATTACTTCTCTAACGTACTCTTTCTAACATGCACACATTTGCATCAACACAAATGTCAAGGTGTGGTTGAAAGCCCTTTGTTCAAAGAAACAGTATGACTTCTAGCACGAAAGTCACCTTTGGCTTTTTCAAAATAGCAGAAAACTTCTGAATTCTTATCTTTTGCACTCATAACAAGCAGTGATGAATCACCAAGTGCAATTAAACCTGCAAAGTTTAGGAGAAAATAAGACTGGTTACCATCCTGAAAACATAAAATTTGTTTCCACAGATGAAAACTTCAAGAAAAGTCCACATTTATTGACATGTTTTTTTTCGTACGTTTCCGATGATGTACTGCTATGCAAAGCCATGCTATAGTTCGCTAGTCGCTACCAAATAGTTATAACCTTCATGTTATGCTGCTGCTAGTAAAAGTGATGTTTCCCAGTGAATTTCGCCAGTAATCTAGTAAACCTTGTAAGCCTGATGGTTTCTACTAAAAATTCCTACATTGCGACGGCGTGCCGAGCATTTCACGTTTAAATCTGCAGTGGTGTCATATCTTAATCATACTCCCTGTCCCTGATAACAGCATGATTACACAACTACAGAAGCTATGGATATTATATTCAGCACCTACACATTATAGATTAGGGTAGTTCCTTTTAGATCGCTACGCTACTGCAGACCCAGTTTGACCATTCAGACTAGAAAGTAAGAAGTTGTAGTAGATAACGTTTTTCTTACTTCTACAACAGTGGTTCTCAGCCACTTCGCTCAAGGGAGCCAAATCCAGAAGAATTTAACACAAATCAATTGACACATTTTGTTTATTGCACTAACGAAGTCTGCTACATAAAATATTAGAGATGTTACTGAAAGGGGCTCCTTCTGATTTTTCATTTTATCTCCGGCTCCTTATTTTTGAGCTCCAGCTACGACTCCAGGCGAAATTCCCAGCTCCAGCGCTCCGGCTTCTGGCTCCGCAGCCCTGTTTGGTGGACTTGGACCAAAATATCAACGAAAACCGAAACTTTCACCGTTGTTAAACTTGGAAAAAAATGCCAATCAAAAACCAAAACTTTCACCGTTGTTGGACTTGGACAAATATGCCAATGAAAACCAAAACTTCCACCGTTGGTAAACCTGTACAAAAATGCCATTAAAAATCAAAACCTTCACCGTTGTCAGACTTGGACAAAGATGACAATAAAAATCAAGACTCTCACCGTTGGTAGACGTGGACAAAAATGCCAATAAAACGAAGATTTTCACAGATGGTAAAATTGGATAAAAGTGCCAATAAAAACCAAAATCTTCACTGTTAGACTTGGAAAAAAATGCCAATAAAACCAAAACTTTCACAGTTGTTAGACTTAGCAAAAATGCCAATAAAAACGAAGATTTTCACCGATGGTGAAATTGGACAAAAATGCCACAAAAATAAAAACTTCGATCGTTGGTAACTTTGACCCAAAAAGGCTAAGAAAAAATGTCAGACGTCCATAGAAGAATCTTCTTGGCATTTGATTGCCTCAAAGTGCATGTCCTTAAAAAATGGTTTGACATTTCATAACAAGGTGTAAGCCCATTTTTGACTAACATAAAGTTGTAGAAACTTCCATTAGGAGAAGAGAAGTGCAAGGTTCATCATGTCGTCAATAAAACGACTATTTCGCACAAGTGCACTCACGAGGTGTAGGCCCTAGTCCTATCTGACCAGCAATTAATTTACTCTGACGTAGCAGGCGTCATACGTTCTCTTGCCTGTTTCTCAATGATAAACACGAGTTGAGCAGGAGCAATTCGCGCCAAATTGATCTAGATGGTCAGTGCTTGCACACGTGTGATCTACTTAGAGTGGGAGCCCAGAGGATCCAAGTTAGCTGGAAAGGTAACCAGCTTCTAATGGCATCACATCATCTGGTATGACTTCCTGTACAAAGATCTGGTGGTCTGCCGCGTCACACCTGGTGGGTGTGGTCATGGGGGTAATTAACGGTACCTCCAAAATTGAGATAGATCAGCTGGAAAGTTAACCATTTCAATCCTGTTGCAATATGTCCAACATAATCCCAGGAATAATAAACGACCAATGACAGACATTTTAGGTGGCGGGGCACCTCCTCCAGACGCCCAAAATGATCCCCAAAATTGAGCTAGATCAGCTGGAAAGGTAACCACTTGAAACCTGTTGCAAAATGTCCAGCATAACCCCAGGAAACACAAAGACCAACGCCAGACAATTTAAGTGGTGGAGTACCGCCGCCAGACACCCCCAAAATTGAGCTAGATCAGCTCCGAAGACAACCACTTGAAAACTGTTGCAAAATGTCCAGCATATCCCAAGGAACCAGGGTTGCCAGATTCAGTGAGTTTATGTCACCGAACATGTTACCACAGGGAGCTTTTGGGGGCTTAAAACACCCAAACCAACTATAAACCCCCTAAATTATAAATGGAATTACCAGAACACAATTACTTTTTCTGCCGATTGATTTTCTGTCACTCGTTTTTTCCAAACTGTTTCTGAAATTGCGTTACAGTGATATCGTCGCGGTTTGCAGATAAAATAGAGAAGCAAGGCAGATTACCCCACTTTCCTCTTTGACCGGGAATTATATTCCTTGATCGTTTTTATTTGTTTGTGTTGTAATAAACACATTTCAACGCAAAGCCTCAGCATTCATTGTTTGCAGTGCTCAACGTCAAGTTTCTTACATGCCTAGTTGTGGCGTACAAAACTGTGACTTGTACTTTATCAGTGTATTCGATGCAGGGAATGTTTAGCGCAAAGTTACTCGTGGGTTATCCAGACAGTCTTATCGTATTTTGTATTGCGCAAAACTGTGATATATTTCATGATTATGACTAAAGTTTTAACATTGCGCAGTTTGCTGTTCAAATAGAAATGAGGACTTAGTTATGTAACTCAGTTCCTCGAGTGTGTTTAGTATATTTTGTTTGGTATATTTTAACAATTCTAACACAAAACTTCGTATTCGCTGAGCGGGGCAAGGCTTGCCATCTGCAGGATGGCTTTCCATATCTACAGGGGGATATGCTAAAACTATGCTAGGCATTCCTGAAGTTTCACTGAACATCAAGCCTAAATGCAGTATAACTGCTAATCGTACTTTTAATGCTGGGGCAATGGATAAACAAATGTTTGAAGAACGTTTAATTTTTGCTACAGTTTAAGCTGATTTGCTTTAAGTTTGTTGAATTCTGCATGTTTCTAGATTTTAAAATTGTTTGCATGAGAAACGCTTTATGGAGCTGTTTTTTTTTACGATCGTTTAATACCAGCAGTGGTGCAGGAGACGGGGGTGCAAGCGCACCCCAAAAATTTTGCTTTGTTGGAAATCCGGGAAAAATTCCTAAACATTTGGGCAGAATCCATGAAAATCCGAAGAAAATCCCTAAATATCTAGGAAAGATCCCTGAAAATCGGGGAAAAAATGGCCCCCAGCGTTGTTTGATTTCAAAAAATAGCACCCAACATTTGCAGAAAAACATTCGAAGTCCATTTTTTGGAGGCCACACCAAAAGACGGTCGGCAAAAGTTGCATCGCAACTTTTCGGGCAAGTTTGGGAAAATCTGGGCAAAAATCCTTTGCACACCCAAAAATTTACCTACTCCTACACCTATGAATACCAGAAAAATTCATATTTTTAAAGCATACATCATTGTGCCCATTAAAGCGTTGACGGCTAGAGAAAGTTAAATTGAGCTAAACGTATGACGTGTACATAAATAGCAAATCATCTAATTCAGTTTAAACGGCGGCATTACGTAACGTAAAATGCTAGTTCACTGTAACTGCCACAATATCACTTGCAACTGCTTTTCGTGTAGACAAAGCTGCGGAAAAGTACAATTATTTGAGAACTGGCAAATGCTTTGATACAATTTCATGGCTATATTGCAAATATATGGATCCACAAAAAGCGTAAATAGCAGATAAAGATGCGAGAAAGAAAATAAAAAATAATTAAAAAAGTGTTGGACAGTTATCACTCGGGGCGAAAACATGAGCGTGATCCGACATATTTTACTTGATCGTCCTTGCGAGGAATTAATATTCAGAGCAGCCCAACGCTAAAGTTTCTGAATGTGAACAGCAGAAAAACGCGCCGGTAATAAACAAGCCTTCCATCCAGAAAAAGAAACTTTTAGGACATTGGCGTTCAAAATAATGTGAAGGGACACAGCAAACACATACGAGCTGAAACACTTGATTATAAGCTCAATGCAGCAACTCGCCACTTCGGCCACCAACATGCATTATAGAAATCCAAGCGAATTTTATAATACCAGAGCTATATATCTGTTTCGCAAAACGATTTTATTTTTGGTTAATATTCTTTTAACCTGCAACTGCATTCAATCAAGAAAATGTTTTTCATGAAAATAAAAATAATTTGCCTGATCGCCGAATGAGTTTCTTTGCAGATGTTCTTTTATATATAGGCCTACCACAGTCACAATGGTCTTAGACAATTTTGTAGAATGACAGGTTCACATTGTTGCTTTGCAGATTGGGATATTTTCTGTTTCAAACAAGACAGCCAAGAGAAAATCGATATGCTAAGAACATTTTATGATTGGTAAACCAACAGACGCCTAAGCAGTAGTTTTTCAAGTTCCTTGATCCATTCCAAATTTCACATGTGCGTCGTACACGTCAAGTGAAATCAGTCGATTGGACAGCACTTCTAACAAGTAAAGCATTGCTGCAAAAGAACTAGGGGTCTGCGCAATTGGCAGTAGGTTTAAAGTCTGTCACAACAGCAGAGAGCGTACAAAAAAAGCGATGTATAATCAAATGTACTCGGCGAGGCAAATAAGAGCAATACATAGAAAATAAAACGAAATCTCGCTAGCAATTAACTTATTGCAAACAGTTAATGCATGCAGCTGATTGCTTGCTCCAGCAGGGATTAAAAAAAAACATGATAATCATCAAATGCTCGGAAAATGAACATTAGCAGTCACTTGCGGAGCATAAATCTACAAAATTGGCCAATGATGGCAACTGTACATGTTGTTTTGTTTTCCTTCAACAGAACCAGCGACTGCTACAATATCCATTATCAGTTTAATTATTCTTTTAATTGATAGAATTACTCTATTGGTAATTCAAAATGGGATTGAATGTTTTTAACCATGACGTGCTACAGACGTTTTTCAGCAAACTTTGTTTTAATGCTGCGGGCCAAGAAAACAAGACGTGTCAATTAAAAATGTGTAAAAATTGCAACACTACTCCGGCATCTGATAACCCAGAACGATTTTTGGAGATCGACGATGTGGAATGTACTCGTCCAACTCATCAGCTGAAACACCAGCCACTGCAAAAATCGCCTCTTTCTAAGATTCGACAAGCTGATCAGTCTGGGACTGATCAACACCGTTCGTATTTGCTTCCGTCCATTCTAAAGCTTCTTGCTTCATATCAGCATACTTGCTGTTGAAGAATCCAGTCTGAATACGAAAATAACTCTCAAAGGTTATACGCAGCAATACACGCTTTTTTTCACTACATGAAGACCAACTGTGGAATCTTTCGATTGCTTGCCATTTCGCCACCACTGCATGTCTTTCAAAAGCGGATGAATTGTGCTTATTTGATAAAACTGGGTTTGCCCCAATAGTATTACCGCAGCTTGAAAGTTGGGTTCTAGACAGCTGTACATCGTGGGTAAAAAAGACGGTTTCAAAAGATAATCTTTTCAATTTGATACAACAAAAAATAGTCAATCTCCACAGCATTGTGGAAACAAACGCGAAAACACTTTCATAAAGTTAACATGGCTCCTGAGCTAAAACTCATTAGATGCGTTGATTGATACCAAACATTTGGTCCGTGCATCAAGTCTTTCACGGTTCTACATTATAGCTAACTCTTAAGACCTGATAAAAAAAATGTCGAAAAGACAGAAAACGCGAGTTCATCTTGCACGGTAAGCTTTCACGGTAGGCTATCAGATGATGTGGTGTTTAAAAAAAAACAAAACAACCGTATTCCTTCGTTTTCAAAGACTAACGGTAAAAATATCAGAAAGAACAGCACTGCATTAAAACTGCCCAACGCTCAGTAAACGTAACCTGGGTAGAAAATAATTGTTCGCTTAACTTCTGCGATCCATAATAGTAATTTTTAAAGCCATCGGCCAAGGGTACAGCATAAAAAATACTGCCCGACAGGACAGCATAAAAATACTGTACTGTGCGATAGCAGCAGTGTCACAAAGAACCATAATTCTTTGTGAAACTATTTTTCGTTTTTTTGTAAAAAACTAATTGCAATTTTACAAGTCATTACAAGCAGTAACCTAACGCAAACGCTTACAAGTTACCTTGTACATAACAGCTACTATGATGATAAGAAGGAGCAGACCAACGATGGCCGCCACTATGTAGATCCAGGTCAGATTCTGACTGATGATCTGGGGTCTCAGCGAAAATTTCTTAACGGGAACTTCAATCTGCAAAAAATGTTTGCATACTGATGCAAATTACAGAGCGCAGGTAAATACGTTGCAAGGGTGAAAAAAGTTTGAAACCAGCCAAGTGCAACAGCAGAGAGCGCACATGTCACCATAAAACTTTTCAGTTTTTTCAGCATGATAATAAGGTGAACATTAAAACATGAGCGATGCTGAATTCATGTGGAATATTTATAGAGTATATAAGCTTGAATTCATTAGATGAATTCGTTGCTACGTGCATTACGAACTGACTTTCTAAAAACGGATAAAGAATTTTTTGGTCCATGTACCGTTTGTCTGATAATGGTGGCGTTCATTCCAATGTTGTTGATGATCAGTGTTGAAGGAGATGTGTCAAAGACAAAACCCGAGCGGAAAGTGAGCTGTGTGTCATTCTGCGTGTAAAGAACGAAAGTCAGGCAAAAGTTGCAACGCTTTCAAGAAAATGAGATGTCACGATTGTCAGGTGTGAACAGTTACAACGAAATCAGTAACAGTCGCGCTCATCGACACAAGGATATTTGTGTCAGAAATACAAATCAATTATTCGCTGTCAAATCTTTCATATTTTGTTGCAAAAAAGTTTTTCATTGAACAAATATTAATAGCAACCACCGACCAATTGTAACTTTTCTTTAAGTCTGGTAGTCAAGAAAACCCTCAAGCACAAAAATAACACAACAAAAGTGCTGATAAATACCAACATTTTTCGGTAACTGTAGATGAGCGTACCGCTTGGAGTAGTTTGTAACTACGCTACGTTTTCGAAAACATTTCGAATTAAGTCATCACATTTTTCGCAGCTTCACCGCTCGTAGGTGAATATTTCTCAACTTACATTTTTACTTCACTTTATAGCAACGGAAGTAAGTGAAAAATATGAATTGCGAATTTCTAGCTACGGGTTGTACATCCATAAACTTACTTCATAAATATCATGCAAGCTTTGTATGAAACCTATTAAGTGCAACACAAAATCTGGAGTGGGTAGGACTTGACGGAATAGGAACTTTTGGTGCACGAATTTGCAAGAAATTTCGTGCAGCAACTGCTTTGTGAATTTAGGAGAAGCACGCTTTAGGTTAATAGAAACATGGAAAAGAGTTTTTGGTGTAATCGTGGTTTAACGTCCAAAAATATTACAAACGATTTTACGAAAAAGTGTGAGCACGTATGTTTGCCAGAACCCCTGCCCAAGAGAATGATAAGTTTATGAAATTTCAAAGCTAGCCCGGCCAATGATAAAAACATAGTCATTGGGTTGCAGTAGACAGCACTTGGTATTTACCAGAAAGTCCCAAGGAAAGGTGTGTCCAGATTTAGCTGTTGCACCTGCCAAACGGAGAAAATTTTCCTAACCCCCCAATTGTTTGCCCATGCATACGTACCTGTGTGCCTTACGTGGATGAAGAACTCAGTCCGCCAATAAAAGAGACTATTTGATCTAAATTTAAAGCCCTGTCATGGGTCACCACTTCGGGAAATAACTAAAGAGTATTCTAGTTTCCCCAAAACCTAGAACTCCTAAACTGCAGCCTGATGCTAAGTTGCATTTGAGCGTCATGTCCAGCACTCACGAACTGTAGCTGAGTATCAATTGCTGGTCGATGAAAAGCGGTCTGCCTGAGAAATAAAAACGTTTTTTATGAGGCCCCATTCGAAGATTCAGTTGACTCATGTACTTTCAGGCAAATGGCATTTACCATCTACGTACTCTTTATTCATTCATTGTTATCCTTGTGTCATTCAAACTATTTGTGAACAATCGAATGCAGCTTTATCTTGCCAATCCATCCGTACTATTGAATTGTCAAAAAGTCAACATGCAGAACGAGCTCACGCATAAAGATGTAATAACGAATCAAATTATTGGTATCAGACAGCTTTACCTTCCCACGAATGTCACTTGTGCTTAAACTTCAGGTGACCTATTTCAGCTACAGTGGAGTTGAAATCGGGCCAAATGCAAACGCAAACTTTGAACGAACAATCGCCATGTGCGAATGAAGTGGTGAAGTGAAACTTTATCGTTGTAAAAAATGGTCAGTTTCAGCACTGAATTCATTTTACTGGAGCATCTTTAGTTTAGTCTGAAAACAAGTTTGTGCAATGGTTGGTATAATCTTCGGCACGACGCTCAACTGCAACTGGTAAAGGGACTGCAGTTTGAGAATTCGCATTTTTGGAGAAACCAGAATACCCTTTAGCCATCATTATTTCCAACTCCACTCTGGACCGAAGTGGCAACGCGTCTGCTGATTCTCCAAGTATTGACCAACAAACCTCTGAAGAGGGGAATGAACTATTAAGCCTTATGACCGGACAACTCAATGATCCAAACCTTATTCCGGGGTGGCTTTGGATTTTCTAAAAGTGGCCATCTTCTCTAGTGGAGGTTCTGCTTCACCCACAAAACAATGTTCCAAGTAATTACAGTAATTCTCAGTGGCAAGCTAAGAGATCTTACAAAACTTTACTTAGGTTTTTGAGCACAAATAGGATACCGCTATAGTGTTCATTTCATTTATTATTTAAGGTATTTCTTTTTCACACAAGAAAAACTCTGCCACTTGCCGTGTAATTGAATGCTTTTGTCCAGAGTCGAAACGATGCTTTAAAAATAACCGTATCTAGCTCACCAAGGTTGCTAATATTACATCCCAATGTTTGGCACATAGACTGGTCAACACTTTCTCCAGAACAATCCTAAAAAGCAGAAAGCATGTTTCAAAAACTTAAAACACAATATATATATGAAAGTGCAGCGGAATTAATTGCAAAATAACTGACAAATAATATAGGTCAGAAATTTTGATTGACGCCGGGAAGGTTGTTTTAGGGTAGTGATTAATTGTTTGTCCTGAAGAATTTGTGATTTCTTCGATTTTTGACGTCAACTGTGACTAAGGTTTTTCTTGGTAGTTGAATGTTAATCGTTTAACTTTCTCTTGCAAAGGAACTGAACAACAAAAAATATACCTACAAAAATGTCATCGAACTTTTTGATGGTTGCGTACTTAACATTGCCACCTCACCATTTTGTGAGATCATCCCTATGCTTTACGAATTTTGCCAGTTTATTCTGAAGGTGTCTTTACTCTGTCTTATTATTTTTCGATCTACCTTCATGTAAACAATTTTCCTTGAAAAATTACAAACTCTACCAACATGCGTCTCGCTTCAACACGTTTAGAAGCGTTGGGGTGCAGACCAGTTGTTCTTGGATGTTTGACGTTACGCCCGGAAATTTAATGTTGAAGTGGGCGACACTAATTGCGATATTTTTGAAAGTTTTTATTTGTTTTGAAAAAATGATAAACTGCATGAATTGAAACAGTAATCTGTGCAGCTCAGTGGTTCTCAAACTTTGGCACGGGAAGGCCCTCAAGTTGGTACGCGAAGGCCCTCAAGTTGGTACGCGAATAATCCTATTTTCTGTTTTTCTTCACGTTCTCATCTACATTTTTTACATGTCGGGTTCGGTTGATAAATTCTTGAATTTTTGTGTAGCCTACTTCCCTTGTTGGTTTCAAAAATGGTCAATATAGTTTCTCACTGCCATTCTGTTTACGTTGTATTTGTGTAAATTCTGGTTTTGCCAATTTTGATCGAATGATATTTGGTAGATTGAGTTTTCCTGGAACAAGGTGGTACGCAGTGACACTGACAGTACGGGACGCGTAAATGGTAGGGGATGAGAAAAAGTTTAAGAACCACTGGTTTAGCTGGCCGTATCCTCTCTATTACGCAAGAAAAATAATTTTGAGGATATATGTCGGCTTTACAAGTTGCACAAGATGTCCGCTAGGTTTAGTTTAGGTAGTCATTTGAAAATTACCAGTACATCTTGGCATTACTTCTTGAGCATATGTAGATGCAGGCATAAATATTTGTTATTAATAACATTGCGCTGCTGAGCAAGTGTTAAGACAACTGATCACATTGTGTAACTTTTTGGCGTGTTTATTTACCCAGTCAGAGGACTACTGCTTTGAACAAATTTGCATAATTTTTACAAAGCAAAAGCAGCATGATTCTTGAGTTCATGTTTTTACGGCGGACCTTTAGGAAATTAAATCCAATAAGTTCGCTTACAAGACCTTTTGCGAACTAATGAAATACTGATTGGTAAATCCCAATACAGAAGTTTCATAAAATTTGATTTATTTGATTTAGAAACGTGTCTCATTCTGTGTAAATAGGATGATACTGATCGGTAACTTGGAAAGCAGCGGAGCAATCCTTTGGTTTCCTGCGATGAGTAATATTTTAAATTTTTTGTATTTCCCCAATATTTTTGCCCAAGTTGAAAGGTTTACAGCTCAAATTCATGCAAAGATTAAAAGTAGGCAGACCTTCTAATTTAATAAAAACCATAAACGGAAAATTCAAACAATGGTTTAGTAAACGATGTTGGAGGTGAAACATGGAAACCTTTAAGAAAGGTGGTCCACAATAAAAGGGCGGAAAAACTCTCAAAGATGCAAAACTAAAATCTCAAATTGCCGTGGCATTAAAAGTTTTGCAGAATTGTACAAAATTATTGTTCAATTTGTCTAGAAAAAAAAAAGTTTGTCGTTTTATGCACAAGACAAAGTGCCTACCAGGTTGTATACTTTTTTGACCACTAGACCTGTTTTTGTTATCATTCAAAAATAGTATCCTATTTGTAAATACAATGATGCTCAAAATAATTTTGTGCCCTAAAAACTTTTTTTATATCGCCACAAAATGGATGTTGAAGTGAACTAGGCCACTGGTATCACTGTGTTTATTAATTACGCCAAAAAAAGAGTGCATTGGAAGTTTTTAATGGGATTTTGACGATGAATTATACACATGTTTTAAAATTCGTAGTATACAATATTTTGTGATTGTACGTGTCGTTTGCTGCATAAAATTGAATAACAGAAAAACTATTCTAAAACTCTCGAAATCAAAGAAAGGAAACGATTTTTTTTCACACAGAAAGAAACTCTTAACATCAGCAAAAATAACTTTCAATCAACGGGTCAAACAGCCATGCAACAACTTAGTAAGAATACAGTCAGACCTCGTTTGTCCGAACTCCGATTAACCGGAATCCCCACTATCCGACACAAAACTGCTAGGAACGGATTTGTCTCAATGCTTTTGACCCCTTTAATCCGGAAACCTCGCTGTCCGACTCAGACACGGAAATTTAGGAACAGATATGCCAAATCAATGAAAAAAACGCTAAACCGGATTACGCCAACTATTACTCAGTTGTAATCACAATAGAAGCGTGAAAGTCAATTTTTTACGCACAATGAATGTAACAGTGGCAGAACTTGCAGGACATTTAATCTCATTCTGAATGCACTCTAGCTAACGTATATGGATCTGCTAATAAACAAAAAACCTATGAGTATTTCATTTAGACATGTTCCACATGCAGTCTACATATTAGCTTAAGATGATAGTTCGTCTGAGTATATATTTTTTTCTGTTCCCTTTTGAGCGTCCGCTTAGACAAGCTCTACTGCACATCGTCACCCTTGTTTAAATTATTGACATTTGCTCTGAAAAGAATTTCGTTCTCTATACTTTCGATTCCGATTATCCGGATATCTCGCTAAACTGACATTATCTGACAAAACAAAGTAGTCCGGATAAACGAGGTCTGACTGTGTAGCAATTCGCAACAGCATCAACCCAAAACCTTCTTCTCCACTTACAAACAGGAACTGCGTCAGGGGTTCGTTGTTTTCGTACATTGTTACGTTTGGACCATTGGTGTTGTTTAGATTGGCTTGATCCAGTGACAACCGATATGGGTTAACGATGTTTTGATTGCAGCTGCAGCTAGTCGCCGACGACTACACAGTGACGTAAATATTCGTAAACCGGTAACGGCTGCATTTTATGAACATTTTAATCAAGGGTTTACACAATTCATTTAATTATGCTCGTTTGAGAACCTGCTGTGTACAATCTAGCTTGACAAGCAAAATCAAAAGGAGACTGCCTAAAAAGAACCGTTTAATTTCGTTTTTTTCAGTTTAGGCTGAACAAAAGCAGAACGTGGTCTTCTGCGAAAACAACACGTGTTCCATTTGTTTTGATTTCAAAACTGGTCTTACCCGCTTTTAGTCACCCGGAGACTAAAATGACTGAGCAACACGCGACATTTTATTTAGCAGATGATACTTTCATTTGGTGCTTGAATACAAATTATACGTTCATATTCAGCAGGCTCACAAAGACCATAACCCGTAACAAAACTGGAATTGGATGAAAAGTACGCGCTGCAACAACAATCACCTAAAAGAACACCGATAAAATGCTTTAGATGTTTCATGAGACCTCTGCTTGAATTGTTTCAAATGATTACGAATTAAAGTCCATGACATAGTGACATATGCAAACTTGGTTATGCGCAGAATGGTATATAGACAAAACACTTACCCCACTAGAGCTACAATCGACTTTGTACAAATAAAACAAATGCTGGTAATCACTCAACTTGCTTGGAAATGTGTACGTCAATTTTGATAGCGGAGTGTTTGCATATCCAAGGCCTTTGATCTGCAAAAGCATACTTTCTATGGCGTTCTAATTATATAAACATCATTTGTGCCATAATTCATTTTTATCCAATCAGTGAAATGCAACTTACACCATTGCAAACATGCAAAAGCAAACAATTGACTATATTTGCAAACAACTGGCAATATTTAAATGCGAAACGGCCAATTTGGGATGAACGATTGACTTACTTTGTACTCCACGGTGACATCTGCACTACCGTTACCAATCTCCCAAACAGAAAATGCTGTTTCATTGCCTCGTGAAATGTTGAAAGATAATTCGCGGTCGCTGCTTGTCCTGAAAATGCCAGTTAACTTCGTTGACAAATGATATCTGCGATTATCTCACTGAGCCACTGCATAAAGCAACATGGTGATTGCAATTGCAAATAATGGCTTCCAGACGGCAAGGAAGGAAAATTTTCGTTTAACCTCCATAAAGCATTCCTGCAGCAGTGATAGCAACCAACATTCTGCCCAGATTACAACGCACATTCACCAAGATCGTGCTTATTGAAAAGATCGGACCTTAGTAGTACAAATAGCAGGTATTTCTACGGGCACAAGTATCATCGTAAATACCTCGTCACTTCAACATCCGATCTGTATCTGATCTCCCGAGTCGCATTCCAGTAATTGTCGCTTACATTTGTGTCATTTGCCACACCGCTCGTACTGTAAAGCAGGCGTTCGTTGATAGTAAATTCTTTGATTTCACTTTTTCATGCTAACTTGGATAGTAATGACAATATTTTAACCAATAAAGCGGTCGAGCGACGCATTTATGCGATGGTCATAAAAATAACGGCAAAAACCATACAAGCGCCTTTTTTGCGCGAAAAGCGTTGATTTATTGCTTTTCATTTGTGTCCTGGAAAAAACAAAACCAGTGAAAATTTCAAATCAGGTGAAATGCCTTGCTGGAACAGCGAGCAAAATAACTCTTGTTGCGACCAATTCAAAAGAAGCAATCTTTCCCTACTTGACAACGTTCTCAGTTTGATTAAGTCGTTGTTGGTTATAATCGCAAATGCAGCACCATTTAGTTGCACGCGAGAGTACTCAGCAACTGAAATGCATAAGGTTCATCAGCCGAGCAGTCACACTTCCTGATCGCGTTTGTTGCTACGACATTAGCAGAGATGATGATGTGTAGAGCGTCAAATGTTTTATTAAAGGCCACGTTACTGCAGCGCGTCGACCTGAGAGCGGTTTACAATCAAATATTTAATACGTGCCCGCATCTCCAATACTAACTGTAAAAAAGTTTGCTACGGCATGAAAAACGTAATTTACACTATATTTTTACTTTTTCTGATTTCCAAACCTATCATTGAAAAGCAAAACGGCTCATGTTTCTCGACATGAGCTTCCAAATAAACTTATTTCAAACAACGTTTTCGTGCTTGATTATTTTTCCGAGCCCAAATCAATCTTTTTTCGCAGTGTAACTTGCCAATGCCCGTTCAACATTACAATGTTTTTCCAAAATTTTTTATTTGCGACTTGTACTGCGCACAACATGTCCTCAGGCACTTTGCTGTCCCTTACCCGGTAACCATGGACATTGTCTTCCCATATCTCGTCCGATCAAATTTGTCAGGTAAATCACCAGTATTTTTTGGTACAGCTATGACATACAACCACTTTCTGAGCACATCAAAAAGAAAACTTATTCTGTTCACCACACATGCGCATCGAATATGAATACTCAGCAATGTTATCAGAGATTAGGTGCTGGGAAGTGGTTAAAAAGTCCTACCTTGTATCAGCCAGAACGAATATGTTGAAGTCTGGAGTGTCGCCACTGGATCTGTAGCCACTTGCCAAAAATCGAACTTCAAGGTAACACTGAATAAGAAAAGTAAACATGAGCTAGCACTTTGTGCGCAGAATAAATAATGCATTTCTATAAATATAATCACAAACTTTCCAACACATTTTCTCCAAACTTCCGCATTTTTATGCTCAACCATCGGTTTTTGAAACAACCACCCACAAAACAACTAAAAAACTACGTTTCGTGATATTGATTTCGCTCCGCCATTAAAACGGGTTTTGTAAAAAATTTCTCTCCGAACAAGTGCAGTCTTCACCAAATAGTATGTGGAATGCAAGCATTCTCTTGCAGATAATTTCGAATAAAGCTAAACGATCACCATTTGTCGGACATAAAGTCAACGTCAAGCAGTTCCACCACGTTTTCAGCAAATATAACACAGAAGAAAAACACTTGTAATTCACGCAGGCTTCCAAATCAATGAAAAACTGCCACAACATGTTAATTACCCATTGGTTTGGAGGCATGATGCTTCCTTGTCGTATACTGTACTGGTAAGTTAGGGTTTTTGTGAAGTAAGATCCCGTTTTTCCATCTTCAATTTGATTGCTGATGCATTGGGAAAAGTCTTTGTTGGAACTTTGAACATTTCCAATCTGCAAGAGCCTCTTTGTTTATTTTCAACGACTATCAACACGAGGTTTCAAAAATTATCTAATGGAGTTTGGCTGCATATCGACAAAATCGAAATTCTTAAGGTGTGCGGACACTTTTTCTTCTTTCGTACCAGATATCAAGTTTTGGTATACCGCACTTGTCACCATCAACAAAACAGTCGATTTAGTACCGCTGGGAAGTGTACAGCTGAGAGTCGGTTTCCCAAGCGAAAGCATAAATCGCGCAGACTGAAAGTGATAGGTTCGCATTGTTCTGGTGTAACCGTATGATTAGCAAACTTTTCAAATCTACTAAAATGTAATTGCAAGCGATAAAAACTAAGCATTATCAGCTTTATCAAGACAGACGCCTGTATGCATGTCACTACGTCCTTGAAGAAAACGCTAGAACAGGCAATTTGTCTCATCAACGGTACTCAGTGGAACCTTCACTTACGTTCGACCAGCTGAGCTTGGGCGAATAAGAAATCTTCAGTTGCGTCCCAAAAGCATTCTCTCCGTAATTTGTGAAATTCACTGTCATTACAAGCCTTAGTGGAACATCTGCGATTATTAATCTCGTCCCTCCAAGACTCAGGTCTTTCTTTTCAGGCATGCCATTTCTGTGAAAACAAACAAATAACTTACACAAGAAAAGAACCAATCTCTACAAAAGCAGGAAAAATACTGTCGCTTGATAGATCAAGTGCACGTGCATAACTGTTCCAGTGACATAATCAACGAGCAGTCGATTCTCGTTTTGATGTCCAGCAGATTTCAGTTAAAAAACGCAAGCGGACGCAACATCAGAGACAACCTATAGCAAGCCAGGGATCAGTAGTGCACTGTTCCTTCTAAACGAACACTTACGCAAAGATGTTCGTTGGAAGTTGCAGTTGACTTTTGACAGAAAGGTCATACAAGCAAGTCTTGTCGGCTCCGCAACTCTGAAAGAATTCCGTATGCGCTTTTGCCGAGTTAGCAAGATGCCTGCATTAAATAGGAGATTGGTTTCAATTGTTACACCATAGCCCTCTCTACCAAAACTAAATTGCTGTTTTTTGCTTGCAGTCAAGCATGATCGCTTTGCAACTTGGGTAAAAAGCAACATACGTCAACACTTCACAGTCTGATTTATCTGCCAACCTACAGTAAAAAGTGCAAATCAAATTGTTAAGCTATAACTTTGTGGTAATATTTAGATGTGATCTTGTCTTTGTCTACTGAACGACATGGCATCACTTCAACAGGGAGACAGCACAAACAAGTCGAAGGAGTCAAATGATATTGCCTGTGTGTTGTTAGCATCTCTTCGAATATAAGCGCCGTCGATTTAACACAGTATTGACCTGGACGATGGATAGAAACTCTTCCACTGTGGCGTTGAGCTAACAGTGTCTACACGCTGGAGGATACTCGCAAGTCCCAAATTGGAAGCCCCTGTCGATGATTGTATCATACTGGGAACAAGGTTGTGGGTTGAGGCTGATGTGGATAGACTGCTCAGTACTCCTTGAGCTTTATAGTGGTATACACCCGCAAACTTAATTGCATGGTCCTTGTGCTTCATAGTGGTATACGCCCCAAACTTAATTGCGAGTCCCATAATGACGTGGTAATTGTACCCAGTGTTCGCGACAAAGATTGCACAATGCTGTTCTTTCATTATTACAGCATAAAAGTCGAGTTTCTACCGAATAAGCATGCTTAAGCTCGTCCAAAGTTCTTGCACATGAAAAAATCCAAGTGAGTCAATCAATTTGCACACTACTGTATATCAAGTGCAAGCGGCAAAGATGGAAGTTTTACTTCACGTCGTGTCACTTCGCGACGAAGTGCGCAGCTCTGAAGTTCGTAAAGCAGTGAATACCGAATCACGTCTCTTCCCAATAGCGAGATACCAGCTTCGATGGCTCGGCCAGGTGCCCAGAATGTCACACCAAGGTTTGGCGTGGGGGAGTTCTGTTGACTACATTCACTCGGAAGCGACCCAGAGGCCAGCTAAGGCCCGGGTGGATTGATTTGCATTTCCGAACTAGTTCATTCATGCATTTTTATGAGATCTGCACAACTATCCGGGGTAGTTGAAAATTGTGAAGTGTTGCGAGAGATAGGATTGTTGTCTCCGCGACCCTCCCGAGAGGAAGAGATGGTGCGAAACGCCAGTAAACTAGCTACTTTTTTAATGCCTGTCCTTAAGCCTTATCCGAATTCTTAGCCGGGTTCTTCAAGCGTTGGCATATTCATTTGATTAAGACTGTAAAAATAGGGCGGGACGAAATACTTTCGGAACCTGGTGGTTTCCCACAGGGAAATGTGGTGGATGGATACTGGGCTGTTTTTAAGAGTTAACAATATTGATGCCAGTTTCATGAAACACCTTGCAATCGAAGCCCCAACAAGTGCTTTCAGTTGTTAATTCTACTGTTTCTCTTGATAGCTTTCGTATACGCAATTGTTCAAGCTTTCAAGAGAAAAAGCTCATAGACTGTATCCAAATAGAAGTCAGTGACGTCTTGGTATGTCATCCGATTTCCGTTCCGTAAACACCCATGATGCACAGGTACGAAAGCGTCAAAAGCTTGTGGTTGAATGTTTGTTTTCTAAACCCACAAAGTCTGCCAACAACAAGAAAAATTGTTTCCTTTTTCATTTTTCAGCTCGAAGCTTAATTAAAATTGTATTTGCCCAGAAACCGTGGTAACTGATTTGCTACTTTTGTCCATGGATTGGTTATTCACAAAATGGCTTCATGTAACTCATTGGAATTTTCTTCAATTGCAACTTCGAGCATGCACATGTGGTTTTCCCATCCAAATCTGGTATTGAGTAGATATCTTAGATTTCTGCTGCTAACTGAAATAAAATTAGGGCTTGAAAATAAACAATTTTTGAGTCATGGCTTTCATAATGCATTAAAGTTACTGGATGCAAAGCCACGCGTGCAGTTCCGCTCATGGCGCGGGCTGACTGGTGATACAACCATGGTTATTTTAATCTAGTCAAAGTTTTAACTTACGGATCACGAACTGATGACAGTGGAGTGTCCTTGTGAGCTTGTGTCAGACCGTATGCAAACGTGGCTTGGATAGCAGAGGAGTAATCTTGAATACCTTGCTAAAATAAGAAATTTGTCTCATTTTAGTTACTCCGTACGTGGCTGAGACAAGTTTTGTTAGACACAGTCCTTCAATGCAGCTATAAGCGAGACACAAACTCCGACCTTTAACGCCCTTACATCGCATTTTTTACACTTTTAGCAAGGCAATCCAGCATTATCGTAGGCAAAGAGAAGTTTTTTAGCTTTTGTGTTTTTTGGTACTTTCGTTTCACCTTGAAAGTTGTACTGAGCGATAAATCAATATAAACAGAACAAAAAACAAATCGAAGCACATCAGGAGCATATGCAAACCGCTCGGCAAAAACAGTTATTGCAAATTGCTGTAGCACATTTGTTCCACACAGGTATTTTTTCGAAAGTTTACGTAACGTGCTAACAATTTAATCGAATCATTTTGTTATTCCTCCTTCCACAGCAGGTTAGATATTTTACAAAATGTTCTAACGCGCCACCAACCTTAACGAAAATTATGTTGACCCAGCAACTTTCTGCATCTTTCTTCAGAGTGATATTTCCATTGAGTATAGGAAAGCCTGTTGCTGACGAGTTAGCATCCGTTCGGAACTCGATTCGCTTTGATAGCACGTCACGTTTGAGGGTGTCCAGTGTAATGTTGTAATCAATGTCTACAACAAATTTGACGATTGGTTTGAAAAGTACAACAGACCACGTTCCTAGTATAACACACCACGTTCATAACAGACCTGTTCAAAGCAGACCCGTTCACAACAGACCACGTTCATAACAGACAACATTCGTAATGGGTCTGTTATGAACAGATCTGTTTTGTACGGACGCCGGTTGTCACGCCTCGCTAAATAACAAAGGAGACAATGCAGTGTAGCTTACATTTTTTGCTCATAAGCAATTCAAAATTAATAAAACTTAATTCGCTCTTGCAATATATTCAATAAACGGATATTGCACGATTCGTTACAGCGATCAAAGAATCTTGGCAAATAGCCCAACAGTTCGTGGCGACCATATGCATTTAGGTGAGTATTCCCAGAATATTAAGAGTGCTGGCCTGAGCCCAAGGCTCAAATCCAGTCGTTTGCCTATGATATCTAAGTCACAAAATTTTGTAAAATTTGAGAACTGGCTAATACGCTCAACTAGCAGCGCTTACTTTGTACAGTAAGGCTCACTGCACAGTTCCCATCATGTGGAAGATGAAGATGATAGCAGTGCAGTGACAATGTGTATTGTGAATCTAGGGCACCAAAAAGGAAAGATACGTTTAATCAACTATCCAATTTTTAAACACCTGTTCGGCTTTCGACAGATTCACCAGTGTACGAGATGCATGCTTCTAGTGTAAGGCATTGCCTGTTTAGAGTGTTGAAACACTCAAAGACATTGATTTGCGACTTGCTGAAAGTTAATCTTGCGGTGAACTTGATGACAGGCCTTGATCTGCAGACAAGATAGAAGTAAAGGATAACAACGTGGTCTTATGTTTATATTTTGAACGCCTTTTTCATTTTCATTGTAGTTTTTCAAGTTCGTTAAGACAACAATTTGAAGCGCAAACCACGGTGATTGTGGTTGCGGTCCAATGAGACAATTATTCTAATCATGCTAGTGAAGTCGACAATTAAAAGATTAGTACTGAGAAAGCAGTAATAGACGATTAAACTTTTCATATCTTTAAAACTAATTAAATCAGATTTTTTTAAAAGTTTTACTCATGAAAATAAAGATTTACTCATGTTTTTTATCAGCTTGCTTTGAAGTCGAGAATCAACCAATTGTTTGGTCAGAAAAACGTCTTGTACTGCCCAACATTTGGGAATGTTTCTTTCAACACTCAGGTACATGTCGGATCACAGCATGAATATAAACTGAGGCACGCCCATCCATAAAATTTAATGAAAATCAAAAACATGCCAATAAACGCAAAATACTTAATTAGGCTACATAGCGACATCAGCACCAGCTCACTTGTTTATTTAGCTGAAGCACTGGCTTGGGCCCCTAGCGCGAGACTACTCTATAGCATTCATCTCCATGTGCTGTTTCGAAACTAGAAAGGAAGCAGTACAGCAGTTCATTGCATTGGTAATCTGAGCGGAGCAGTCAGCAGTGGATTTACGTCAACCACACCTCATTCTTCATACAAACGAATCCTAAATTCAGATTTCCGTAATAGGAAAGTATGAACGTTCTGACGCCGTGACACGTGATCTGAATGCACAGTAATATATTACATACGTTTCGTTACGTCTGTGTCTTGCATCAAAATGTTACCGGCTTTGTTTATGTCTTTACAAAAAGAACAGTCGCTTTCTTATTGGTTTAATCATGAACATGGACTTGTAGCTGTTTGTTTTATCCTTCCACATTAGCTTCTGTCAAAATCGTGCGTTACATGCTATAGCTGATAAACACAGGCGTCAAACGTAAGCAATAACTGCGTTTCAAACACCAAAAGGTTTCCGTGTTCATGAGCCCTAACAACGTGCGCTTATAATACTAATGCGTGTTGCCTGGCAAACGTTGACGACGCTATCATTGGCATACTACGGAAGTTGGGCCGCCCTGCGAAACCGTGTGTAGTTTTCCAAGTTAGTGAGACCAGCAACAGTTGCGTGCACAAAATCAAAAGCGTTTAGTGGCGACCGAAAGAACATTTCCAGAATAGGAATGCTAGAATCCCATGCACAGTGGACCCAGGTAAAATTCGGCCTAAGCAGCAAACACTCAGTACGCATTTTTATGCTTAGAAATCAATTATCAGATTACTCTTTCCATGGCCCAAGAAGGCTTACGTTTGCTTTCTCATGCCTCACTTTGATCATTACGTAATTTCAATGAATGATATAGGTGGATTTTCAGTGTACTTATTATTTTAATGCGGGGTACCTGAACGAGAATCTGCGATTTGCAACATTTTGGCGGAGCTACCGTTTTTCCTGATTAGTGTGATAGACAAAAATACTGTTTAAAGCAGGGGTTCCCAACCTTTTTTGCTGCTCGTAACCGTTTGTCAGGTCAGAGCATTCTTAGTACCCCCCAAAAAATTTTGAGATATATATTGCTCTATAAGAGATATATAAGCTGCTCCGTGACCCAAGGAACTTCGTACCCCTTGATGTTCAATCTCGTACCCACAAGGGGTACGAGTACCCCCGGTTGGGAACCCCTGGTTTAAAGTGACAAAAATTTCCATACAATGAAGACATTTGCGTTTTCTGAGATCGTTCGGCTGTTTTGAATCGCCTGTTGACATGATCATTGGCTGTGGCGTTTACCTGATTAACTAGAGCTGGGTAACTGGGCAAGAAACGCCGAAATGGTGCTTCTGATTTCAGCGCTTCAACTTCTGACTTTAAACTATCAACCGACTTAACAGTTAAGACGCATGGTTGTTGAACTGACGAACGCTTGCATAGGTAACATTTCAGCAAACCCAGCAAGTTTCTTTTAGACAAATTGTTACACCATGGCTGCGACTAGCGCTCACTGAACCGCTGAACCTAAACTGGAATACACCACATCCCGCCTCCTTGTTCTAAGTTTGTTCGCAAAATTTTGAAATGGTTCATAATTTTTGAAGGTTTGGATAGTGCATGATTATCTGTTTATAGTCTTGCCGCAGTTTTCGAAAAGAGCACGCCTTTCAGGGAGGAGGGCATCGTGCCGGGGTGACCTTGCGTTTAAATCTTCCTGGCAGCCTGCGCGTAGTCTAAACGAGGAGCAGACGAACGCAATGTGGAACGGATTCGCAAGAATTTTCTAATATTTTTACAGTCTTTACAGGTGCGCAATTGCAAATGCCCAGTACCAACAGACCATTTACGCAGTGAAATCTCACCCTCACGCACTTGCAACATTCCAAATTTAATATCATATGTTACGGCAAGATTGTAATCTCGTGATGCTTCACTGACCACGTCACTCGCACCGCAATGGTGAGGGTTTCTGGTCTTAAATCGCGTAATTATAGCGCGCCCGCGGCTCCTGCATGTTATAAAGTTGTGGAATTTTGCTGGTGGTGGAGCAGTTGGAACACACCCAGAACACAAAAACAAACCGAGTGAAATGAAACCAGAAATTATATAAACTCAGTCGTGGCGTTACAAGACCATTGCAGTTATAAAGCGGCAAAAACAATCCACCATATCAAAAAAAAGTTGAAGTAATCATGGCGTTGTGTTTTGGGAAAACGTTGATTGTTGCGGCCAGCTTGGTGGTGGCGAAATCGGTTTTTAACGGATCCTTCGATTTGTTTCGGTGATTCCTTTAGACAGTTCTGTCTGTTAACGTACGAGCGATCCGTCTTGTGGCTTTCAGACGATGTTAATTGTGTTGAGTGAGCTTACTGGACAGTGATCGTTTTCTTGGGCGCGAGTGCCCACTGGCTCGAATGAGCTTATTTGGCAGATTTGGGCGCGAGTGCGCAGTAGTTCACTGAGTTGTTTTCTTGTTTTTTGCCTACTGTATTACTTGCTGTAACATCATGTATATATCGCATAGCCTTTTTACTTCTTGAAGCACTCCACTGGTTGTGTGTCATCATGGTTGCGCAATTGTATGCTCTCATTAAAAATATTTTTGTGAAACAAACTATTTCCACCAACCGGTGCTTCCGGCAAAGATAGCCGAGGACAGGGGTGTCAAACTCGTTTCAGTTACAGGGCCACTTCAGGCATATTTAATCTGAAGCGGGCCGGACCAGTGAAATCATTGCATAACATCCTGTTATAAGTAATGCCAACTTCCAACTGTTTT
>JGI24021J15306_10000520_pt1 | contig 29821 bp, 18 predicted proteins | sample Ectturendosymbi1_FD_15306 | JGI IMG/M metagenome (IMG submission 15306) | reverse complement strand
TCTTGGTTTACACAATAAATATAACTTGCAATCAGTGTTCCCGCTAAGGTGCGCAAATGCGCATTCCGGAGTACCACCAGACCATTTGCGCAGTGAAATATCGTTCTTGCGCAGTTGCAGCATTCCAAATTTAATATCGTATATATCAACGAAAGAGTATACCAAAAAAATTTGGCAAGCATCACCAAGATACTTGTTGTTTATTACTTATAACAAGGAATTCCATGGGGCCCTATGGGGTGTTCCGAAGGTCCCACTAGGGTGGGACCTATGGAACAATTGAAAAAATTTTAAACATAAAAAAAAACATATAAAACATTCATTGAAATTTGTAAAACTTGGAATGAACAATTTTGGTCCATAAACCTTCAACCGAACAAAATTTCAGCAACTTTCGCTGGATAATCTAGGTTCTACGCCCGTTTGAAAAAGTCCTTTCCCTGGATTCCACACCTTCCCTACACAAGTAACAGGCGTCAGCATTCACACAAACAAAAATTCTAGCATAGGCCTCAAAGAAATTTTTGCAGTCTGGTGTATTGACAACCGACGAAGTTCTACATGCACAACAAAGCCCTGATGTTCGCGAAGGTCACCAATGTTGGTTATGTTGCGTAACAGCTAGTATCTCTTTGTTACATAAACTAGGTGGTGTGTCCTATAATCTTAATCTGACTGGTTAACTAGGCTACTAATGCCAATAATGCTGGCCTTACGGCAGCGTTTCCTAATCTGACCACATGACGACTGAAACACGATTCAGCGAAGGCTTCGACATAAACCTACTCGGGTAAAAGCGGCGCAGCCAGGAAAAATCAACAAATAAAAAGAACAGAAGTGGTTACCTTAAAATTTTGCAGTGAGCTTGATAAAGTATGGGCCGGAGGGTATGCTTTGCTGGTACTGACAGGAGACCATTTATAGACTTATGAGCACCCTAGGCAAGATCCATTCCAGCGCTCACCCCTCCTATGCAAAGATCCTTACTCTACTAATCACATATATTACAGAAATATACGAAGGATGTTTTATACGTTAGAAAAGTTTATTACAAGAATAATATTTATACCAAATTGCCACATACCTTGCCTAGTATACTGTGAAACTGAAATTAAAATGGAAAAGATTAACCCTTATGCAGCAAACCTGAATTAGTGTAGTACCTTTCTCTTCTCATAAACTGCGTGAACATGCGTTTCATTCGCTTTATCATGTTAATTCCGTACGTACGTCACTCTTGAACCACACAATGGTGTTTTTGTCGCCCCCTTTGGCCCAGCGCCCTGGGTAGTCGCCTAGTTCGCCTAATGGTAGCGCCGGCACTGGGTGAATAAAGTTTCTTTCGTATGTTTTAGGGGAGGCGTTCGCCCCAATCGCCTCCTTGGATCCGCCCCTACGCTCATGCAAGGGCGCGGTACACTAGTTTCAGCGGCCTCAGATTTGTCTCTACTGCAACAGTGTTGTCGTAACTGCAGGGAAAGTTCGATTCTGTTTTTTTTTGCGAATAATTAATTTACATTTCATCACGACATCTCTAAACAATCGCCGTTAATTAAATGACCATGTTTAAAACCAAAATTATTTCAATTAGATTCTTTAAAAAATTTTAATTGTAAACTACGAGTCTATTACGAGTATTTGTGGAAAAATATTTCGGCCTACAGACAGAATATGCTTCATCATCGCCAACCTAGCCTAATTCCGCCTGCTGTTGAGAAAAACCTTACGTTGATAAATTTATCGATTGGGAATATCGTTTTCTGAAGACGTTTCACAGCACGTCGAACAAACACCCTGAATTTTAAGTGTAGCTTAAAGACGTGTCAAATATGGATCCAAAAGAAAAAACAAATCAAAGGGCAAGCGACTATGGACGTAATCAAGAACAGAGTTCATTAGGGCGAAATGTGCAAATGAATTGGCAAGTGCATATGTTTTATGACATAAAAGCCTTGGATATACGTGATGAAAAATAGTATGCATTCATGAATTGACACTGAAACAATGAAATAAGTTCATTGTTTTAAAAAACGATACTACTGTGGCGACCGTTTTTTCAAGCGATGTTCGTGCACGGCCAGAGGCACATGGGCTTCCCATCTCTATCCTCAACCCACACAAAGATCCTGTTTAACTGCATCTCTCATTTCCTTCAGGAAAAGGAGGATTGACGCTGCTGCATCTGTCAGAAACCAGGTGAAAAAGGCAGCTGGCTGAGAACATTGCTCTGTGCACAGACATGGACTGCTTTAGGAAACGCTCTTAATTTACGCAAAAATCTGAAAACAGATAAAAACTTGGCTTCCACATAAAAGGATTTCAACATATAAGTTTCATGTGGACCTACTGTATCACATCTTGTCAAAGCGGGTGATCTTCCTCGCTGCTGCGCTTGTAGCACCCTCTCGTGGCGACCCCTCCATTCGTTCAACTGCTGAAAGACTCGGCCTCCAGCTGAGCCAAACATCACACGAATTATGCAAAGAGATGCATCTAATACATTGCTTTCATCACAATTTGACATTTTGTCGTGTGCTGCATGATCTTGGCGCAAGGGCTGGGAACGGATTGGGTCTGACCATTGAGCGGCGTTGGCAAGCAGCTTTTTGACCCGCAATTGCTCGTTGATCCTGTAGTAGTCGAGTGATCTCGAACTATAAATAGTAACTTGTTGCCGGTAATAACATGGACTGAATCCCAAGGTCCAAGCCCGACCTCTACATCAGGTATCGAAGCCAACTGTGGCAATGCAACAGTGGGTTGGCCGCGATCTCGCGTACCAGTCTTGGAGTGGTTTGGGCTTATGCTTCAAATACCAAACCACGCCTTGAAACAACTTCTGTGCATAGAAGTAACTCTCAGTATCAAAAAGGTTGGTGGCCCCTGCGTTAAACACTCCAAATAATACATGCTGACGCTTCGCGCTCAAACGTGTTTACTACATCACAAACGAATGAAAATGATCAGGCAATGTTCGTACGGGTCAAAGAGGAAAGTATGCAGTTGACCAAGCCTCAATTAGATGTTTGAACAAAGACCTCTGCAAGTGATTCTGTTCATCTATAAAACGAAGATTTTTAGTTTCTTGCGCAGCAAAAGCTATCAGAAGCTCAGTAAAGGAGCGAAAAGCATGTGGTTACCAACTCGAAAGAAAAACATGATCTTTTTCCGAACGATAAACAGCAGCGACGAGTTACGTATGCAGTGATTGGGGTTATACTCGTTTTTCAAAATACTGTTTTATGGATTTTCACGTTTTTAGACTACAACCGCCATAATATTTGACAGATTAAACGTTTGTGCCAAACCTTTTCGCGACAAGAAGTTTATAACCTTACAAGTTCAAACTGCAACAAGCGTCGAAAGTCTTTTGTGCCAAACGCCAAACTAGAATAACCGAAAGGTTACCTTGCCTCCTCCGAATTGCACTAAAGTTTTCTACATCACCGTTACTGTGCTTTTAACATGCACGCAAAATGATTTTTTCCTACTTTTTGCCATAAGAGAAAGCACTTCAAGTATTTGAATTTGTGCGTTAATTTGTGTTTGTTTTTTTCAAACATAGGCATGACTTGTTAGATTCAGAGGCCTTTACTAGGGTCAATACTACGTTGTCATCTTTGGGTAATATTGCGAATCGATGGCTGATGTACAAATGGCGAGCAGTTGGTCGAAGGCTATGGGTTATTTACAAAAGGTTTTGTCTTTGTGGTAGAGTACTGTAGATAAGGCACTCGCAGCTGATAGGAGACGATGTCACAATCTTATTAGATTTCCAAACTTCTTTCAACAACGGCAAACGGTGGTGGACCGTTTCTCGCCCAGGATTACTGTAAAGAGGCGTATAGGTTACAGAACAGCTTTGGGGAGATTGATAGAAACTAGTTTGCCAATTCGCTCCACGACCAGGCAAGGCTGTGGACACTGAACATGAGACGCTAAAAGCTGGTTTAACAACGCGTAGTTTCGCAAAAGTTCTTGATGTGAAGGTGAGCTTGCTTGCTAACTTGAAATTGTATTGTACATGCGCGCACCTTTCGTTCAGGACTACTGGTGCGTGATTCGGGACGGAAAGTTTCTGGTGTATGCATTCGAAGACGAAAAAAGTAAAAACGATCTGCTCAATCTTCAGCAAACACCGGTCGAATCCTTTTCGGTCGGAAATCTCTCTGCTTCAATCGTAGTCTTGTCGCCGTCATCACAGTAGTAAGTTGTGCCCTTTGATCATAGTAGCGCAGCCAAGTATTTTGTTCGGGAGGGGCCAGTCAGTGACGTCGTCAGTAACTGACGTCTAACCGTTTTCAAACCGTTGAAAATTGATACAAAGCACCAGTAAAATTCTTACCAAGTTTATTTCGGGGGGGAGGCATGGCCTCTTCGGCCTCATTGTGGCTGCGCCACTGCCTTTGATTACGACAAATTATGTGTATTTTCGTTCAGCGCATTTGAATACTTCTAACCGGTTACGAGCGACATTTTGTCGCCGTATACACACCTACGTTCAAGTTGGATTAAAACTGCGTCAGTGCAGTATGACACAAAAAATTCAAATCTCGATCAAATCGAGATTTTAGACTAAGACTAAATTTAGATTACGCGATGAAAATCATCCATTTCAATTGGCGTTGTCTGTGGTTTGTAAACTATAGTCCACGCCCCAGTGGTTCAAAAAAGAAAAAAATATAAAATTAGATCACTGCTTGTCTGCTGTTGCGCTTTTCAGGATTTTTATTTTATTGCCAATACGATCTGGTCTGGTGTTTTTTGTTTTTAGTAACATTTCCACTTCACGTGCTCTTGAAATAAACTGCGCCCTGACGCGGCGGAAAATCACCTTTTACGCCAAGCACGAGTGGGCGCTAGATAGATGGGTTGAGGCAGTCAAACTCGAATCAGCTTCTGACGATTTGCTTTTCGACGATTCTCTGCAAGGAACTCCGTTACCACCTTCGGTGGAGTGGTTGCTGTCTTCTGATGCCAATTTAGATAAAGAATTTTTATCGGACAAGGGACGTATTTCCAGTCCTTCCGCATCCAGCACCCGCGAAGTATTTCTCAAAAAGAACGAAGTTCACGTGGCGCAAGGAGACACAGTGATGGACAGCATCGTCAGCCATGTACCATCGTCATTGCTGAGCAGTAGCAGAAGCACACCTGCAAAAACGAGATCGCCCCTCTTGACGGAAAAGGTACGCTCTTTTATTAGGTCATCTGAAAAGAAAGGCACTGAGAAAACATTTTGAATTTCCTGAAAAATATCCCGAAGTGAGAGTACACTTTTAAACGAAATGTCTATAATATTTTAAAAAACGTTTGTTTCCATAATGTGCAAGACTCTTGGAAGTTACAATAGAAATGGGTACACCTAAAACACAGCTTCAAATATCTGAATTATGACATAACTTCTGAATTACGTCTTTTGTGGTGCAAGTTTGCTCCAGTAATTCGGTAAAACAATATTGGGATGTGCTTCAAATTTGCTTGCTTACTTTTTAGTTATATTTTGGCATCGTTAAGTCGAGCGTACTAGGTGGGCTAACAAAACTTCAAAACAATCAAACAGTGCGTGGTTGAACGAATTAGCTCAATTTTGACTATGTGATGTGCGGCGTAAGTCCCGAGGTGCTTGTAGGTCTTTTTCATTGCACAACTTTGCACCTTGGCTATACTTTTAAGTGACTGAACTTTCTGTGAAATATCTTTGTTTTCTGTCATTCTTGGTAATGAGAAAGTTGTTTCATCACACATAAAACTTAGGTTTTTGACACACATCCTTTGAGCAGGACGAAAAATTTTTTTCTAAAAATATCATTTCAAATAATGTGCAGAGGCTGAAAGAAAGGTTTATGGAAAGAGCATTCCCTCACATTGCTGCAAACCAAACGAACTTGGTCGCCAGCCACCCAAGAAATGCTTCGAGCGTCATACAGTCTCATACGACGTCAACGTTCTCAAGCGAAAAGAGGCAAGATGTAGTGCACCACCTCGACTCTGCTGGAGCTTTGGATAATGGCGCGACAAAGAGCGATACCACTGGGTAAGACGATACTTCTTAACTCAAACACTCCGCGAAAGGGTGCACAAAATGTGGCAGAGTACCTTTGCCAGGTCTTTGGAAAGAAGTGAAAAATGATTCAGTTGCTTGTAACTTTACTTTCCTACGTTAGCAACTGTACCATAGGTGCCTCTGAAGTATTTATCAACGTTCGCATTTTGTGAAAAAATATCAAGGTACCTCTGGTGGTATCCGGAGTTCGGAATACAGCCACCTGGACAATTGCCCCCCGGACGACTGCCACTGGGACAACTGCCGTCTAGGACAATCGCTACCCAGGAAACTTGCCACATAGGACAACTGCCACCTAGGGCAATTTTCACCCAGGACAACTGCCACCAAGGACAACTGCCACATCTGGGCAACTGCAACATAGGAGAATTGCCACCCTGGACAACTGCCACCCATGACAACTGCCACTTAGGACAACTGCCACCCAAGGGTGCAGTGGGGCGGAACACATTTTCACACTTATTTCGTGTTTTCTATTAGTGCAATGAAAGTCAATGCCTCATTGAAAACTGATTTAAAAATGAGTTTGAAGTGCTGTTAAAAGTGGCCAGTTTTTTACGTACCTCCCACACTTCTTTTTTTAGCAATATATCTTTGTGCCTCACGGACAACTGCCACCTAGGATGATGCGTTTGCAGCACTTATAGAAGTTGTCGCGGTACCGTGGTTAAGAGCTTATGTACTACGTTACTACTGCTTCAGCGTAGTGCAGCAAAAGTGAGTTGCAGCGATGATGTTGCTACCATGTATCTCAAATCAAAAGCTAAAGTAAGAAATGCACAGGACTTGAAACGAAAGGAAGAACAGGCGTTTTATGAGTGCGCGGAATTAATACGATGCGATAATGTGCATAAAAGTGTTGGCTGTGAAAATGTTGAAAAGGCACATAAAAAATAAGTTTTGCATTGACTTAAGAATGCTTGTGAAGCTGTAGTGACATCGACACGACATTCTCCACCCAAAAGTATTAAAATTTAAGGTAAGTCTCTTTAAAGTAGTCAGAGGATGAACAAACTTTTGTTATACACCAGAATTTAGTGAAGCTCATATTGCTTTAATGGCAACAAACGCAAAGAACTGAATACGCCTTCGGTGGCAGTTTCCCGGGTGGCAATTGTCCTAGGTGGCTGTTGTCCGGGTAGAAGTTGCGCGTAGTTGTCCTGGGTGGCGATTGTCCTATGTGGCAGTTGTCCTACTGTAGGTGGCAGTTGTCTTGGTTGCAGTTGTCCTGGGTGGCGATTGTCCTAGGTGGCTGTTGTCCTCAGTGGCGATTGTCCCAGGTGACTGTTGTCCTAGGTGTCCGTAAGTTGTATCAATTTTTATGATTTGCGTATATTATTTAAAATTATTTTGGATTTTCGACTGCTGATGCAAAACAGCTTTAAAATACGCATATAAGCAGTGTTTCCGATTACTCTCGTAAAATGCTAATTTTTGGCTTTGCATGATTGTATACAACGTATACTTTTAAGAAAACCTACTTACTTTGTTACCCTGGAGCTTAAAGTTTCATGTTCGTTGTCCTGAGGCCNATTGTTTAGAATAGTNTTCAATATGCACCCAATTGCTTGCATCCACATAGTCTGAAGATGGCGGTTTTACTCCCTCTATCAATTTTTTTTCAATGAGGAAAAATAAACAAAAGCTAACTGTAGGCAAAACAGAAGTTCCTATCGTGCAACGCTGACCTGTTTTAAATTACTTGAATGTGATAGGGCTATGCGCTCGCACCTGAAACTTCAAGCACTTTTTCGACCCAGACGGGAAGAAATAGCATGGATCATAACCAAGTGTTTGCCAAGGAGTTGTGCAGCGCTGACTGAAATTGAGCGTCAATTCATTTTATAAGCGGACGAAGTCGACACCAAGGACGTAACGGGACTGTGGATGGCTGTAGTTTGAAGCACCAACACTAAACTTTGACCTGGCAAAAGAAGCTTCGAATTAGATTGTTTTGCAAAATTACAGCACGTTCTGGTCAAGTAAATTTGACCAGCTTTAGTGCGTTTTTTTAACATTCTCTTTTTCTTTTCATTCACGGCAAAATAAACTTTGGTCGGACTGGTTATGTCGAACACTGATATCTAATGAAAGTGATTGACAAGGTGTCAGCTGAGCAAAAAGGGCTTTCCTGAAACTCGTGGGAAGTTCTGGTCGCTCAGGACGTTTGTGAAGATCCACGAGATTTTTCAATGTAGGGCAGCTATTTTAAGGCCCGGTTTGTTATTTGAAACATAAAAGCCCAATCTACTCCAAGACTGGTACGTGACGTTGTGACCAACCCACTGTTGCATTTGCACACTTGGCTTCGATACCTATATAGAGGTCAGGCTTGGACCCTGGATTTCAGTCTTAAGGTATTAGCCGCGAAAAGTTACTATTAACAGCTCGAGATCACTCCGATACTAGGATCAACGAGCAATTGCGGGTCAAGAAGCTGCTTGCCAACGCCGCTCATTGGTCAGAATTAATCCGTTCCCAGCCCTCGTGCCAAGTTCATGCAGCACACGACAAAATGTCAAATCCTGATGAAAACAGTGTTTTTAATGTATCTCTTTGCCTTATTCGTGTGATGTTTGGCTCAGCGCGAGGCCGAGTCTTTCAGCAGTTGAACGAATGGAGAGGTCGCCACGAGAGGGCGCTACAAGCGCAGCAGCGAGGAAGATCCGCCGAGCAAAGCATGCTCAAATTTGGAAAAGAAGTGACGATGGCAGTGCTGGCACGACGGCTGAAGCACCTGGCCCGGATGGCGGTTCGTGGTCCCGAGCCAATCTTTTCTTTTATACCGGAAACAATCGAGCGATTAGTCGAGGTTCGCCGAGCACAGAGCAAGCTTTGCAATCAACGAACAGCAAGACGAAGACGAAACAAAGAACCAGACATACGATATCAGGTGACGGTCGTTAATGAGTCCGCGGAAATTTCCGGCTATCGTCGCATTTTCGCCACGCAACGTTGAAAGGCCGTATGTGCTAGATTTGCCTCATGAAGAGCTTCCGATATGTTTTTTTGTTAAATTTATTTCTTCTACAGCTTGTTCGACGTCAAATTGCGTGTTCTTCAAAAACTAGCAAAAATTTTGCTCAAATGATTGTTTCATATCGATGTAGTCATTTAATGTCATGAGGTTTTGTTTTGCCATGTTATAAAATAAAAAGGATGTTTCGTGCCCTCCTCAAAATACGTGATGTTCGCTTGATTCTCCATGATCTGAATTTAATTTCTTCAATCTAGTTTTAGTGTTGCTTGCGTCATGTCCCTGATTAAATTGGGATGAACATGTTTACTATACATGTGATCACAAGTAAATTGATTTTTAACTGATGTTCTAGCACACATTCAAAAATTGATGAAATGAATTTTTCTTCACCAGTTCGTTTTGGCATTGCTGCAACCACGATGTCAACAAAGGGACTCAGAATTTTTATGATTTTGGAACTCTCCAAGTTTTCATGGTCGTTCTCGAACACTCCACCGAAAATCTCAGAAGAGAAAACGCTATTTTACGAAAACAACTGGAGTGGATATTGGACGGGCGATAGATTTTCACTGTACACTTTTTGCGCGCAGACACTGCCGCAAACGATGTACATCAGGGTTTCTTAAAACTTTTTTTTTGGATCGCAGAACCCTGTAAAATTCTGACAAAAGCCATTGGCTTGTTTACAAGAAGAACATCTTGATAATCGAAAATAGGTTTTAATCATCTTTAGCTGTGCCGAAAAGTCGGCACAAAACACGAAGTCCCTGTGGGCCCTGAAAGCATAGTCATGAGTCCCAGGTTAAGATCCCCTGTGCTACGTGATTAAAATAATGAACTCGGTCCAGATGGCCGGCAGTGACGTATTCATCAAGCAGATGCTACCAGATCTGACGCAAAAACGGTTTGAGTTGAAATTTTCCTGGTAAAAACAATCGAAAGAATAAGATATATTCTATGTTCATTACGTTTCTGAAATATGGAACGTCTCACAGGCATCTGAAAAAAAGTCAACATAAAGGAAGGAGTTAAAAGTTGAAAAGCAGTAAAAATATTCATCTCATATAGTTGAAACGCTCGTGCAATTTTATCACTTTGGTTAAACGTTACCGAAGTGCGTTTGATTGTGAAGCTAGTTTTTCACAGCAAAATTATTTTTAAAATTTCTCGGAGTATATATTTTACCTGAAAAGTAAGCATCTTCAGCTCTTTGTAAAATATACGAAAAGTAGATATGCGCTAAAAGTGAAACAATAAGCTGCATCGATATGAAAGGAATTTATATCCACGTTTATGCGCAACTGACAGAGTATCGTGTTGACGACTTCAATGGTGTGTCTGCTTCAAACTGCTGATTGTTTTATAACATCTTATTGTGTTCGTGTGGGAGAAATCTAGCCGCTAATTTTTAAGCCCGCTGAAATATAAATGCACGCACAGTAAGTCCCACGCAATCGCCTATGTGTTGGGAAGTAATGGGGTAAAGATCGTGAAGTTCCTTCCCGAAAGTTGCGTGCAGTTCTACAGAGACCCCTGTGGGAAGGTGTGATATGATAAAGCACACAGTTCCAGATATGGTGGAGTGCGGGATATGCGTCAGGACGTTCACAATTCACGCCCTAAATCTGGTACCGGTAATGCATGCGTCCTTATTTTGGGCGTATTGCTGCAGCTGCGAACGTGCCTTGCTACACATTCACTGCCGGCCAATGAGAAAAACGTACTTCGTCCTGACCTATATACTCCTTTTTTGAGCGCAATCAGTATTTGGCAGGCAAGAGTCGCTGCTCATTTCAAAGCTCGCAATAGGTCATGTTTCAGCAGCCTTCGCGATAGGCCATAAGCAGCGCAAGATTGCTGTTCGATGGCGTCCGTTCCCACGCCGGTTTCCAGATCCAGCATGCTGCGACGTGCGAGTCCTGACTGCTTTGCGTCATCGATATTCCGCTCACCTGCAATTTGCTTTCCAACAAGTCGAAAAGTTCATGTAATTGTACAGGTGACCACAACGGCTGGCCTATTGCTTTTCAGCAATCTGCGGAGAAGACGTAATTGTGACGCAATGCACAAACGATCATACTACTGTGCAATGCGAAAGAACGTGCGTATTGTGTAAATGAGAGGTAACAATTTACTTTCTCTTAATTTCAGTGCTGCCAGACTGTGGAACGAAGACGCTGAGCCATAACCGCAAAGAGACAAGCGCAGCTGGATCTGAAGATGTGAAAGTTATTAAGTAAGTTCTGACAGCTTCATTTGGTGACCTTCGCCAACGTGTTGTTGTCATGCCGCTAGAGATTTCAACTCGGCGTGTTAAGAGTGAGAACAGTTAAAAAGTTTTCTATCAAAATAAAACGAATCAGGACGTTAATTTTTTTAGAACATTACAGCTTCATTTCATTCCAGAGCATCACCTGGTATTCGCGTCATATCCAGATTGTCAAGACTACGGAAATGACGTCATGGTGTAATGGGAATAAACGCGGGAACGTTACCCCTTAACTTTTTTAAGGGAAAACCTTGTTTCTTTATTGACTTACTGTAATATCAATTTAAGATTTGTTTGCCATTTTTTGCGAATTTTTTTCTAAAAATTTATCATCCACCTTGATTTGCATGGTATGTGTTTTTTTCAACAGAGCATTCCACCACGTCGGTTTCTGGCACCGCACCACTTTACTGATTTAGTGATTTCCTGTAAAAACGTTGTTTTTTCAGGCCAGGGCGTCACTCAATAGCTCCTATCACAAGCCTTGATATGCAAATCAATCAACGCAAACGGAATTCAAGGTCCTCTCAGAGCGAGAGCAATCAAACTTCTCAGCCAAGAATGGCGACCATTGGTACGGTGTCCATCCTGCTTGCGTGTAGCTCAAGTAATGTCAATACAAGACTGTCAATAAGTCGTGAGGACACAGACAAATCTCACACTAGAACATTGTTTCTCAACCGGGGGCTGGTAGCCCCCAGTTGGGCCACGAGGTCTTCGCTGGAAAGTGGGAAACCAAGATCAGAGGTCTTCACCAGCTTACCCGTCTAGCGTGGTGAATGAAATGATAGAATGTAGATGCGTTAAAACGAAATCTACATTTTCTATTGAAGAGCAGGGGGGCACGGGTATTGCGGGTATCGGTAATGGGGCTGTGGATCATTAAAAGTTGAGAACCTATGCACTATAACTTTGTTCACTACATAAACGAAATGATGTGCTTGTGACTGAATATATCTATATATACATGTTTCAATCAATAGCTATAGAACATCTGTTTTATTTTATTAAGTATGACATATCATGGTACCAGAAAATTATGTTACTACTTCACTGCTCTTGTCCTGTTGACAATTGGTTTGGTAGAGATTATTTACCTATCGGGTAGATAAACAGACAATGCTTCTTGAAACAATGTAGTAGTAGCAATAAGGAGATATAGCAAGTGTGGTACCGCATCTCTGCATATTTAGTGTTTGTGCAGATTCAATGTCAACGACGTAATAATCAAACGCGTATAGCCTTCCTTAAGGATGGCGAAACTGGGGGCTGCATGGGCTTGACCCCCCACATTTACATGGACTTTTAGTTAAATAAGTTTAAGCAACACAACTAGTATTGGGTCCACTGTTAAAGTAAATCGTTTAATGAAAAATTTTTCCATGTTTTTTTATGTGCACTTGCGCCCCAAGTTTGAAAAAAGTTCCTCCTCCACTGCCTTCCATTTGAAACATGCTAAACATATTCACGCTTGATTGCTCAACTAGCTTGTCAAATCTGGCCGAGTGTTCGCACGACAGAAAGTATTCTTTGAAGGGCTTGAGTGTAAAAACGTCAACTTTACTCCTGCTGTTTAAACCGCAGGAACATTTCTGTGCTCTGTGACGTTTGTCATGATAATTTGCTATGACTGGAACAAGCTGATGCGGACAAGATGTTCATCCCAGTATGTAAACTCAATTACGTGGTGTCGATTAAAGTCAAAATCTGAAATTCAAAATGAAACTTTATCTAAAGGTCTATGCGAGTGTTGATCAGCAAACTAAAAAACGAAAGTTCCAACAGCAATAGTTTTATCGAATTCGACGATTTGCAACCTTACCTATACGGATCCGTTTGTCGCCATTTCTAATTTCTGAGGAATAAGTGAGTATGATGAGAGAGAAATACGCGAGTATGTGTGGGTGGACCAAACGGTCGCCTGTTTGGCAAAAACTAAAGGTGATGCCCTAAAAAGTTATGCATTGTACACACAAATAAAAAACAACCACGGGGCTGCTCTGAAGTACTGTTTGCGTCAATTGAAATGAATACGGGTATAGAAAATGCGTTTGCGGAGTTAGCGAAAAATTTAATCCAACTTTGCCATATATTTTGTTCCCCCTCCTTCAGCCTGTGACATATGTGTCATCATCAAATTTATACGATATTTGCAAAATCTAACCCATGCCACTTGAGTGAGTTGGGGACACGTTTTCATATGTTGTAGACGACGCAGCAGTCATGCTGCCTGAATGTTGCATTAAACAGAACACATAGATTTTGTCTCCGTTTTGCCGCTCTCTGGAAGCTGCCACAGGAATGAGACCTTTCAGTGTTGCAGCATCTATGCAAGTGGTTGTTCGTTTTTTTGGCATCCATACCTATTCCTGATTTTGGTCTTATTCGAATAATAAAGCTCGAGATGTCTTTTTCGTTAGCAAGATTGATGCTCGCATTAAGAAGCTGGTACTATCTGAAGTCTCTTTCAGTTTGTAATTTTCTATCCATGCAGCTTCATTAACACATGCAATATGAAAAAAAACATTGTGAAACTGAGCACTGAAAGTTGTTTGATTTCCAGAGACCAGAACATACAATTTATTTTAGGGCAAAAACTTATTTAACAGGTGCTAAAGCTGAAATTGCGTCGGGTTAAATTTTAACAAGGTGTAAACTGATCACGTTTTCAAAGACAACTGGTGAAACTTGCCAGTATTAAAATGCACTTGAGTGGGCACGCATACATACTTCACTAAGTGATGCATTCGCAAAAGACTCCTTGTTGGTGTACAGTTATTTCTGGCTGCGCCATTACTGCTTGGTAGTAGTTGGCTATAAGCACTTGCTCTGCTAAGGTGATGCAGGGTTGGGCTTTGAAAAAAACATTTGACTTTTACAAAGCAACTCAGCAAAGAACATTTTGAAGACAGTGCAGTTTAATTCGTTAAATTTGCATCACACAAAACATAGGCACTGTACGCATACGTGCATTTGAAGAAAACAGTCGCTGAAAATGTTCCTTTACTTTGAGTTAAAACCGCCAGGCTTTGCTTTTGTATAGTGACTGTGATGGAGAGTTAAAACACGTGAAAATACTTTCATGTCAGCTGTTGGAAAAATGACAGTCATTGTTTTGCCCTCTTCTTTTGATATTTGCTAGATCGAAGGTGGGCGGTAAGCTGAAGAAAGTTTTCTCTGGTACGTTGACTGCAGTCATTGAGTGCCTGTGGAAGCAACTTATGCTAAGTCATATAGTTGGATTTATGACCGTTGTTTAAACTGACAACCAACCATTTGCATGAACTGTCGAACGTCAAGCGCGTACCCGATCTTTGTCTTTAAACCTATAGAGTTTAAAGATTTATCTCACTTTTTTACCCTGCATAACACAGTTGCTTCTTTAAGGCATGGGTTGCCTATCGCATGAAGAGAGAAAAAATGGCAATTTTCATTCATACGAGTATTTCACATCGATTGCTTCGCGGTTGTGTTTTTCGTAGCGTTTGGTAATTTGTCCAAATTAGTGGAGTTGTAAACATGAACTGTGGATATAGTGACCTGAATATAGCTTCACTGCGAACATTCCTGGTATAACACTCCTTTACTATTACATAAAATTTATGTTTAGCTGCGATACAAAAAGTGCGAAACAAACACAGTAGCATCTTAGTCAAAGCAAATACATGGTTTACTAAAACCCAGCCAAATATGCATTCGTGCTGAAAAAAGTAGACTTGATTTTTGACTGAGCTTGATGAAAATTTGCTACACGTTGAAAAGGAAAAGCTCAAGTTGATTTTACACTGCTTTTTTGTTCCACTGCTGTTTCGATGCAACCTCAATAAAAGTTTGCCAGGTTCGGTTTGTCGGCATGTTATATGTTGTCGCATTTTCGTCGGGCATTGGTAAACTTTGGAACAGAATCATTCTTTACAGTCTTGGAAAGTCGTACAAGAAACAGTAGCCTATCAACCTGGTTTTCACTCATGAATTGTGCTTGAAATCGGATAATTAAAATTGATCGACAGGCGTTTTCCAAAACAACTACTCTTTTAGCACAACTCGACTGGCTAAAAATGAACAGGCTTTTTCAATTACAGTATATGGATGGTGCAAGGGCATGGGTTTGTCCACCACTGCGCATAAACGTTACAAAAACGAAAATGCCAGACAACAGAGCAATGGCGTAGTGCCAATTCAACATCTTGGAGAAAAAGCGTGAAGCAGACTCCAAGTCAGAGGTCTCAAACTCAAATTGCTCCGAGACCAAATGAGGACTTGTAAAGTAACCCGAAAGCCGCATTATCATGCTGACGCAACAATGGCTGTACCTGACCCTTACTAGAAACAGCATATGCATCTTATTTCCTGCGAAAGGTATCGTGAGTGTTAGGCAAATCATTTCTATCTGTCTCTACATTTGTTTGAAAAGAACTTGTTCACTCGCTAGCCGAGCACTTTTAAATTTCGGTAAACAAAGTAAATAACGTTATTGTTAATTTTATTTAAAAATTCTCAAAAACGTCCTCGCGGGCCGCATGCGGCCCGCTTGCCACGTTTTTGAGACCCCTGCTGAAGCTGTACAAAAGTATTGTGATAAAATTAAGGAGTATAGATTTAGGTCATGCTAGTCTGACTTCTGCAAGAGCGCTGGCAACCACTGATATAGTGTGTAGCAATACCACATTTTTCTATAGGTAACAAGTTTCGTGTTGTGTTTGATTGAGCTGCTAGGTTTGGTGGTGCGTTTTTAAATGACCTTCTTTCACAGCGTCGTGATTTGATCAGTGAACAACGATCGAAACAGTTGAAAAGAACATAAAACTTAATCTTTCTTGCCTTGCACAGCTAAAGCTTTGATATTTGAAGGAAAACTTTTGATTTCTACATGCGGATGGATTCTGAAGCGCAGTTAAAGGAAAGCATAGCCGTAAGGCGTGCAGTCGCACTGTAACTCCTTACAAGTTAGCGAAAAATCGGGAAAAAGTTTTGATAAATTTTTTAAAATCTCTTGTAAATCTGACAGATTAACATATTTATCACATTTTTGAGAAAACATCAGTGATAATATTTTTAGAATCCAGTGCAGTGATTATATAAGTTTAATTGCCTACCCCTTTTTACCGTTGGTAACAGAACAAATGTCAAATATAATCTTGAGAATAAATGATAGTTGCATTTCCACTCAAGGCTTGAGCCCTAACCCCTTTATCGTTATACAAAACACTAATCTCAACTTTTGCTGCCTTTTGATCGTTGGCAGTACTTCAACACTTCTTTTTTCGGGGAAAAAGCAGAAAAATCGGGCAAAATGTTTCACGCCCGCAAACATTTTTGTTCTTCTGCGGTTATGAAAGAAAGTGTTATCTTCCGATTGATTTAATAGATTCAAGAAAAAGTTTTACAGCGAAATGTTAGTTGATAATCATTTCGTTAAATTGGGACATACGCAAAAATGCTAATCTTTAGAAATCCGATCCATGACGTGCAAAAGACGGCAGCACGAAATTTAGCTTACGTTTTGAAATAGGCAGCAACCAGTGCCTGTAATTTTCGTGTTGGTCAATGAAAAGTGCTCTTTCCAAAAGTTGATGATTTTTTTGAGTTGTTATAGTTTTTTTCGCGATTATCTCAAACTTTCCCAAGTTTTTGCGATTATAACGACAAAGGTTGTTCTGATTCGTTTGTAAATAATTTGCAAGTTAAATGGTAAAATTTTGTTCCAGTACCAAATTGAACGAAATCCGCATGTGTTTGCTTTTGTTGAGAAGATATTGCTTTTTGTCTGTTTTACAGATGACTCGAGACGCTTGTCCAGCAGTTCGACGGAATCGGAACAGGAGCCAGAACAAGATCTGAATGACAGGTAGCGATTTTGCGGCTTAGTGGTGCTTCCCAACTCCGGGGTCGCGACCCAAAGTGGGTCGCCGTTTGATGTTGGTGGGTCGTTGTAACACTCCCATTCAATTTCGCAGAAATGTCATGAAGTCCTGCGGATCGTGAGAACCCACTTGCATAACTTTATTTCTGACGCGAGATGTCGTGTAGTAACCAGTTGTTACTATCATTGTGACATCACGATGCTTGTACGTGTCATAATTGGTCAGCAACGATAGTAGCAAGTTCGCAGTTGTGATCCCTGGTTTCAACCTTTTTAAAAAAATGTTATCCTCAAATTTGAAAAGTGATTTGGTAAGGTCTGTCCCCGAAGGTATGTATTTCTTTCACACATGATAGTTGGGTCGTTTCATGAGAAGCACTGGCTTATCAAGAATCATTTTCGCAAATTTCGTGTTCGGTCGTATAAAAGTTTTTGCGCGAGTTGTTCAGTATCGTAAAAGTATCTACCAATACTTGTTCTGTGCCACGCATCAACGGCTGAGGGAGTAAGTGAAATTCGGTGTAAGTCGCTCTAAACATTCGGTCGTTGCCCTCACTGTTTCGANCAACAGCTCGACTTTAAGATCAATGTAGTGTTCTAAAGATACGAGCAAACAAACNANCCAAACGTCTTCGATTATTATNTTAATCGACAGTTTCTTGATTTTCTATTTGTGGCATGTCNCGAGTGAGACAGTTTGTACAATACCCTCCTAACTAAATCCACGAGAACAGTTCTTTAAATCTCGTGATTGCATTTTCAGTTAATTTGTGGTAGACCTAAGCAGGTGATTTCGCTACTGCAGCTCCCGAACTATCGCGTGTAATCCTCCACTTGAAAACTGCAATTACCTGTTTCTTTGTCCCGACCGTCTAAACGGGTCCTACCGTTGTCGTTGTTGGTTTGCGCCGCATCGCTGTTTGCTTAAAATATCGGATGCAATTGCTCGACTCGTGCTCAAGCAAAGAACAAATCGAGCTATTTGCCAACTGCAGTTTTCTGCGCGCACCCCTGAGTGAACGCTTGGGCTGGCACGAGCGCTTGATTGTTTACGCGGAGATTCTTTCAGATAAGGCAGGACGGAAAGGTCGAGACCGTTCCTTATCATAAAGGGATTTCCAAACGTAGTTATAGATATTTTTTCGTTCACGCCGGCTTCAAATCAAGACATAGACTTGTAAAAAAGAAAATATATCGGTACGGCGGTTAGGATCTAACCTTTAAATCGAAGAAGGAACCGGGAAATGTTTGGCAGTGCGACAATAAAGAACATAGATCTTGCTAGGGCCTGGACTTTTGCTTTGGCTACAAACGTAAATTTTTGTTCCTTTTAGTTTCACTCGAGACTCCAGTCCTTCCATGTCCCTGTCGTCAAGCGACAATTTCGCCGGCGACGAAAGAAGCGACTTTTTCTCGGAATCGAACTCCTCCCTGGGCGAAGGTGAGCATGCAGTGAAATCACTTGTAGTTTTAGGCGGGGGAGGGCAGGCGATCAGGCCCAGATGATTCGTTTCCTGGCGACATACGATGGCCCTGTAAATCCTTCGCTTGCCAACAGCGTGCGCGCGTGGTATTCGGGAGTGGGATGATTTGCTGAAAGTGGCTTGATGTCTGAACATCACGCATCACTCAGCAGTTGTAACTTCTGTGCTTCGGAAAATTTGCACTTCAGCGTAGAAGAAAGTCTCTGCTACTTGTCGGTGGTAGTTCGTAAAAGTTTAACTGCTTTCGCGGTTCTCTCGAGCCTGTGCTTCTCGCCTGGGCGTTTTTGTGGTCTGGTGGCCACTTAACGCTTCTGACAAGATTCTTCATAGTAAAAATAGCTTTTAGTGTAGGCGAGTGGAATTTATCCTATTAAGCGATTATACCACTCTGCTTTGATTTAATAGAGTTCTGTTTGAGGGCGGCTATTGATACTCTTTGGATGATCTATCTGAAATATTGTGTCCATCACTTGCTCAGGCGATGCTTTTCTGAACACGCATCTGTGATGCAATATGGTTAATCTCGCTTTTACTTTTAACCAACAACGGGCAAATCGGATAAAGCAAACCGTTATAACCATTACGAACGTTTTAACGCAGAAATATAAACTCTGCCGAAACATACTTATCACTTTAAGTGTTCATGCTTGCATGTCGATATGAACATATGGAACGATTTGCATACACATAAAGAAGCTGTTAGCCAGGCTGCATTTGCGTGTAAGTCGCTTGTGCCATAATGCGCTTGTGCAACAGAAGGAATTGTTTCGTCATAAATGAAATGACATTTCGGTACTTTCCCTCTTCCTGCACAGAGCTGCGACCGGTTCTTCGAAAATTGAGAACGGACGTTTCACAGGCTTCGACGTCACCCGCTCCCAATCGTCCAAGACAGAAGTAACTGCAAGAACATAACAATTTGTCTGCGTTTCGTGCGTGCGAACTGGACTTGAAAGCATGTTGGCAGCTGTTTACTCGCATCTTTATTTGCCAAATTGTGACCCGCGCGACGCCAAACTCAATTAAAAGTTGACTTTGGAAGTCGCACGGGCTGCACTCTCAGTTTTTTTACACGAGAAACCCTACGCCGAAGGCTGTACTTTCGTGTTGCCTCAAGTTATAATTTACCCGTTTTCTTGCGACTACGAATTTTCCAAGATTTAGAAATGAAACACTGCTTGCCTCTAATCTGTTTCTTCTTGCAGTCGCAATGAAATTTGTCTGAAATATGCGTGGTTGTTAAAAAGTGACTTAGCTAAAAATCTGTAAAAAACACTTTACAAGGTAACAATTTTATGCTTTACAAATGCATTTGAGTTTGTCCGAGTGCGAGTGCTGGGCTTTTGGGAACCTTTTGTTTCTGACTGATAAAAACCACATTCTCAAGACACTATTTCTCTGAAAAAATGGGAGTCCGAAGAAACTGACGTTTTAATCTATCTGGTTTGGAAAGGATTGGGCGCAGTGAGGGAAAGTTTGAATAAGTTCATTTCTTAAGTTTGCTCTTGTAACTTTAAGTAATTTCCGCGATTAGAATTTTCTGGTCACTGCTGTTTTCTTTTGTCTTTTTTTAATCAGAAAACATGCGTAATTTAAAGTTTATGAAAAGTTTGGTCTCGGAAAGAGGCACAGGTTTAGTAAAAGAATGTCGTGAACCTATAGACCATAATCGAGGGGTTAGTGAACGTATCAAACTTTGCAGCCTATAGAGTATATACATCGTAATCGAGGGGTTAATGAACGTATCAAACTTTGCAGCCTATAGATATAGACTATAATCGAGGGGTTAGTGAACGTATCAAACTTTGTAGCCTAAAGAGTATATAGATCGTAATCGAGGGGTGAGTGAACGTATCAAACTTTGTAGCTGGGCGAGTGAACCCATGTAACTTTGTANCTCATTGATGTCTTTTGTGGTCGATTTGCACTAAATGACCTTTCAGCAATGCGCTTTCAAGTAANTGATGTACACATTGGCGTACTGCGGACTGATTTGCTTTACTCTGGGACACTGCGAGACTTGCGTCACAGTGTTTAACTCTTACGCAAGTGGAGAAGTTATAGCGCTCTGTAGAATGTTGACCTTTGTTGGGCTTCAAAACGTCTTTCCCGCTTGATACGCAACAGTCGGAGCACAACGATTTACGACTTTTTCCGACAATGCCTTTCAAAATAGGTAATTCGCTGTTGCAGAGTTTCGCTTTTCTGAGCATTTTTTTCTTTCTTGACTGCTATGCTCACCAATAATGGTGCGTTGCGTTGATTGTATTGGAGTCCAAACAATGCCCTTGAAGTGTAGTGCTTTTCCGATCGTGCCGGCTACCACTAAGATATTTTCCGGCACAACTCATAGCTTCAAAAAGTTTTTTTTTTCTTGTTTGAAATAACTGCGTTCCACCGGCGTTTTTGGCCTCATGCACTGGCAGATACACTTTTTTGAGCTAAACTGCGTTGTCCGAGAAATCCGTTCTCAGCGCATCGATCCGGTGCGTATGTTCGATGCTGGGCAAATTTTTGCGGCTTACTGTTGCGTTGAACATCGTGCTTGCTTTCATGTCAGCGTTTGTGAAATTTGCAGTGCACCGTTCTGTGTAGGTCAGCCCCGCAAACTGAAGAGGCTCGGAAAAAATCGGGAAGTTTCGGAAGTCAAATCTTGCGCAGAGCGAAAAGCGCTGTTGGCAAGCGCAGCAAACCAACCGAGATGTCAGTCCCAGGCGGAAGTATCGCTTTGGCGAGACAACTTTCATTGACGCAAACAAAATCTGATGGAAGCAGCCATGCAGCTGCAGATGCAGAGTAAAAGATCAACTCATATTTTTTGATGTTGGCTTGCGCAGTTTTGATTCAGTTGCAAGTCTTTACGCTGTTGTCAAACCGTTTGCTCGAGAACTGAATGTCACGTTATTGTTCGTACATACATTACATTGAAAACACAAACTCTTTGGTGGGGTTTTCAGCTCACTTCGCTGCCGCTGAAACTTGAAAAAATGTGTGTTTACGTTTTTCATGCACAGCTGAAGGAAGCTTTTTAGAAAAACAGCATGTCAGAAAATTTTATATTAATGCTTGAGCGAGAGTTGCCCTTGAAACACGTTGTACAAAGCAGTTTGAAGTATTGTCGAACGTAATCTGAAAATTTATCAGATCAATCTCTTTACCTTCAAAAATGTCAAAAAATAAAGCTTGTTCAAGTGAAGGGACACTTTTTTTAGATACTCGGAAGCCTCGGTTTTGACATCCGCGCTGACCCCCCGAGTCGCCAGAAAGAGACCGGAAATTAATTCTCTAGTTGCTATGGAAGGTTGGCTGTATAGACGCAGGCGGATGCAGTGGCTTCGGTTGTGGGCTGTCCTTTCCAGAGAAAAAATATTGTTGTTTTACAAAAACGAACAATTTGTTGATGATTCTTCTTCGAAACCGTTACTGGTTTACGATCTGCGTCTAGGATGCCAGCTTACCAACGTTGTGCAAGGTGAGAAGGACCTCTTACATTGTCTATAGTAATGTAGCTAAAGAGCCAGGGGAGGATATCGCAAGCTTTCACTAAATCAAAGTAGTTGTGTGGTGTGAAGTAGAGATTATTTGTTTGAATCACACAAACCGCTCAACAAAAGCTATCAAACGTTTGCGTATGGCGGTTGGCCAAGTACTGATATAAGATATTGAGCTGCGCTTGTAAAATGTTGCGTTTTCAATTAATCATGTCGCTCAGTATCGTGATCAGCTAGAAAAAGCGAATTTTAAGTAACTGATCAAACAAAGAGGCAAAATACTTTTCTCGTATTTCGGTGTCAAGGCATATTGCAATCAACGTGCGTGTATACTGCTATTTATTACATACGATAGATACAGCCATTCATCCTATAAGCGTGCTTCACATATGTTTTATTTCAAGGCAAAGGCACCAACACATTCGAGTTGCATGTGAAGTTACTTCCAACTGATATGAATCGCGGCGTCAACCGTGAAGGTGCCACAAACACAAGTGCCTTGGGAAGAGAAAGCGCCGGAAGTGGTAAGTTCTGTAAAAAGATTGAATCTCATTAACCAGACATGATCATCGAAGATATCAGCTTCTTAAATTCCCAATCAAAGGCTCGACTGGTGTTACATACGTATTTTTTTTCGTTTTTTACAAATAAAACGATTTCGCCATCCATGCATAGCAAATGCAAATGTGAAACGAAACACAAGTTTAGCGTTGAAAGGCGAGTTCCGCGAGATTGTCTACGAAATGTACAATTGTTTTTAGCCGTGGCTTCAACTGCTGAAGTTTGTTGATGCTGCGAAGCTGTGGTTTTACTGTTTTCAACTTTTTTAAGTAATTACTATTGATGCATCTAAGTAATTATTATTTATGCAAATAACCGCACGTCCAGTACCAACGTCAATTTGAAAGAAAAGACCCACCAGTTTTGTGCAGCATGCATTGATTTTTGGATTCATACAATGGACAGATTTGCCTTTTGCTAGCAACTCTAGCAAATAGCAACTCTCAGCATGGCTTGATATTTTGAATTACTGTTACAACTTTGGTTGCCGCGTGGTATTTGTGTATACAAATATATATATATTTATGTATACGGCCCGCGAGATGGAAAACTGAGGTAATGTCTCAGTCACCGAAAAGACAACAAAACTGAATCGCAGTTCTTCAGTTTTTTCACGAAACTCTGTCTCTCAAGATTTGTTTGCTTTCCTTTCCCTTTCACAACGCAGCCAGTCGGAAAAACTGTTATAACCTGAATGGCGATAGTGGAAGAAAAAGATGTCAATCGATGTCACAGCGAAGATTTATCAGACAAATTGATGATAAAATACAGCGCAGAACTTGTAAGCGTGTGTTGCGGGAGCCTGGAGTTCGGTTCGAGGAATGGAGAATTGGCCGCAACGTTAGCAGAGTGTTGGTTTTCCGTAGCAGGTTTGAGCTTAAGTGGAGGAAGTTCGTCGGTGTAAAGCCTGGTTCAAACATCCTCTCGACTAATGCCAGCTAAACAGAAAAAATACTGTCGAAAGGGGTTCTTCCTCGGCAACAAACGACAATTTTCCTCATTTGTGATGGACTAGAAAAACAATTTTGACTCGGCCAGGTGACGATACGTGTTACCTGTCAATTCTTTGTTATCGTTTTATCTGTTGCCTCGTTTAGCTGCTGCCACCTTTAAGCATATTTTGTTAAGAGATCAAGACCCTTGCCACCGCTGTGACAGTGCCTCGCGGCAATCTGCCATTTCACTGCAGTTGCGATCAAACGTAAATAAACAATGCAGCACTGCGTCGACCGCGCTTTTTGCCGCGAGCGTAGAAACGCTCACTCAAAACACGGAAAGACTCGCAGGCAATACATAATACGCGAGCGTTGTCACTCGGTATGTTCACCATGGCGGAGCATTACAGATGATTGCGCGATTTCTCTCCGCTGTCAATGCAGTTCCGCGACACTGGTTCGCGCGCTCGCACCGCCGCAAATCGCACTTTTGCAGGATTCGTGCGTTGTCGAAACTTGCCCTAAAACTTACTCCTATTTAGGGCAGGTTACTGATGTTATCGATGCGCGTACAGTTCGTCAAGTGCAGTTCCGCGGCGAACAATGCAGGCGTTTCAGGTGCTCGCGTTCGTCACCGTGCCCAGTGAACCGCGACAATGCGTTTTCTTTGCGCGCGTGCCGACTGCAAAGTGCATCGGCAGAGACGCGCAAGCTCTCTTGCCGCAGGGATTAGCTCCAATTTGCAAACTTGATGTTTGCCTACCTGCTCCGGATCGGTTTCGTTGTTTGTTGAGCGGTAGCGCGAAAGCGACGAGGAAGGGAATTATGGGGCAATCAAACTGTTGCGGCGTCGTCGTCGCTTCTGTGACAATGAGTCCCTTAGCAGATACGCCGGGATGATAAACATTCATGATATATTGATTTTCTGCGTTGTTCCGTTTGGTTTTATGATTGCGCAGTTCTTTTCGAACTCGTTTCACTTCGACTTGCACACTCAGGTTTCCCTTCAGATGAAACGTTTTTTAAATGCATTAAACGCCACGTAATCCACATGTTCAAAAGTTTTTCTTTTTTGGCAAGTTTCCAAAAACGTATTATTCTTCTTGATTTTATTTTAAGTTGCAATCACCAGTGAATACATGGTATCCAGTGGTCTGCAGGCAGCTTAAGAAACGAGCTTTGCTTCAAAAAAGGTTACGCGTCATTGATTTCAGGTCACGTGCGAGTGTTGCATGAGCCTGGAATGTTACGCAAGCCGTTTAGATTTTGCAAGTTAACGGAAGCCTTCTCGAGAAACACGAAACAAAGACCGCTTTGTTTGCACACCCGACCTTCGAAGTTGCGGAAGCGCTTGTAGCATTTTCAAAGAAAAACAATGCAACTGGACAAATTTTTCGGAAAACATAGTTCAGACTCGACTTTTGCACATTCGCCAATATGTTCTGGGAGAAACACTTTACAGTTGCTTCGGGAAGGACAGTTTATGCACATTTCATTACTCTACACTAGTGTGCCGTTTCGCATCACAGTATGCTCGCTATGTCGTTGCTGAAATGCCTTAATTCACTTTCCTTGTTCTGAGGGCCTTTTGAACTCTTTATATTAAAACAGACAAAACGTGTAGAGTATTTTTGTGTGAAATATCACCATTTAATGTGTTTTCGATAATTGAAAAGCAGCTAATTTTATGCCTGCGGTAATGTTCGGACTACAGCAAATTTGTTTTTCTGTTTCATTACTTCCATTTAGTAAGTTTTAGTTAAATCCTATTACTCTGAATTCGCTGGGTGCATACCAGTACAACAATGCAATATAGACGTCTATCTATTTAACCAACAATTTGCTGTTTTAAATTTACCTTAATAATTTACACCGCAAAAAGTCTAGGAAGTCAGGTATTTGTTTATTTCATGTTGCTTAGAAATGAGTTAATCACAAAAATGTTGAGAAATGTTTGTTTAAACTTGAAGCAGTTAATGTAAATTGCATCTAAGGTGCAAAATTATTGGGTTAAACGTGCGAGAATCAAAGAAATAGGACAACTCTCTTCAGCATGTGCAATTGCATCTTTGAACGGATGTGTGACGAAATTTGAACAAAGATTGAAAACGTAACTTCGTTTATTGTGATTTTCACTCGCGTTTTGTGCTTTTTAACTTTTTAGGTTTTGTGATTTTTCATTTTTTTATTTGTTACGTTTGGTTGAAGCAAAGGATTGTGTTGTTTTACTTTACACGGTTTAGAACAGCAACCTCTGTCAACAAAATAACATTTTTTGTCAAGTTGCTGTTTTGTAACGCTCGTTCCTAGGGGGCGAACCTGGGGTAAACAGCAGTGCTGCGCATTTGCGAATGCATCAAAGACACTCTACTCCAGCTTCAAGAGCTGATTACGTGGGTTGTTTAGCGCTTTTTGTGACAGCAAACCTGACGGACGTGAGTTTATGCCTTTGCAGGCGTCGCAGTGAAACGGAGTAAACCACCAACTTTGCCGGGTTCTCATCCGTTGATCGATGAATCACTGGGCGTCATTCGTGCAGCAAATAGTATAGCGCTTACCCCGCGTGGGGCGCACAGCTGGCTGTGCAGTAGTTTTTGACTCTAGTGACCAGCGAAATATAAACCTTAGGTTGACGTCAACTGGTGATTTTTTCCGTCAAAGTTTAACTTAGTAAACAGCTTAACTGCATTTACAACTGCAGTTGTTGTTTTGCTGTTTTCTTTTTTACCACGAGTTGCCCTACGCGTGCTTTTTGCAGTGGCGCTGGGTTCTCAATTGCTTTTCTGTTTCTTTTGGAAACTTCGCAACTGCCGATTTTTTATCGCTTATGAAAAGTTACGCGTTGCGAGACAACTGTGGTTGCCGTTGTCAATCACATACTGGAGTTTTCTTTAAGCAGAGTTCTTGTGGTATGCAGTAAATGTTTTGGTAGCGTTGCCGTGCGTCGACTTTTCAAGACCGAGATCAACCTCCCGTTCGTTCATAAGTCTGCGAATTTTTTGTCTTCCGCAGTTACCACGACAACCAAGCGCCTGCAACTCATGTGCAAGAACGTGCAGGACTTCGTGCACTGGATGAAAGAGTTCGTTATGATTGCCACGTCACAAACGACAACAGACAACTGTCGCGCGACGTACCCCGATGTGCGTATAGTGCATCCCATTAAGCGGGACGAACCAGAAGCGGTCGAGGTGTCCAAACAACAGGTTCATCTCGATTCCCGCCAAAGCAACCAACAGGACCAACCGACTCACAACTGCACATCAGGCACAAATGACCCAAGCGACAACAAACGCGATTTTTTCAAGCTTGACGACACTTTTTGGACAGGCAGCGATTCGATCAGTGTGGGCCGCCTCTCGCAAGGGACGCCTCGGTCGGATTACCCTCCTGACGTCATTGAGTCACCGGATCGTTACGAAAAATCAGACGCGTCGTTGCGCGTGAGTCAAGCATCCGAAACGCTGTGTGAAAAATTCGAGGCAACCGCTCTAGCCTGCTCAGCAACTTGCGTACGTGCGGGAGAAAACAATCCAACCTTGCCCGGGTCACTCAGTGAACTGTCTGGGCAGCAGCGCGAATTCGAAACGACTTACAAGACGTTCGGCTACTCTAACGACTTCTCGTACAACGATAGCGCAATCGGCTCGAGTGGGACCACTTCGGTTTTGCAAACCGATCGTGTCGTCGCACCTGCTGCGCTGGTCAGCGAGACCTCACGCCCGTCGCTTTTTGGAGCAATTAGGTCTGGTGGCAAAAGTCCAGAGCGCCCGGCGAAATCAATTCGAGGCACAAAAGAAGCAAACTTCAACACTTGCGAACACAAAAGTACATCCCAAACCGGTGAGAGTCATTCCTTTGCAACGGATACAGTTGCTTCGTCTACCACTACCGACAGCCTTAGAACAATTGAAAAACCGTGCGGCACAACGGCGAGGTACGATGTCCAAGGTGCCACATCAAATAAATCCACTTCCGCGGGATATTGTGACGTTAAATCGGGTTCGATCGCAGCTGTCAGCGAAAGGAAGATGAATGCAACGCTTGGCGCTGCTTTCATCCGACAGGCGACCGATATTGGCAAGGAAAAGGATACGCGATCGTATCAGAGTGACAACGCCTCGTGGCAAAATGCGAGCGAAGCTGATAAGATGCGAAGTCGTGCTGCCAGCACCTTGCTCGGCGAAAGTTTCGCCGTAAAATCGCAGCCTCCGCTCCATGCGACCCGTCCTGTATCAAAAGAAGCAAAACGCGACGGCCGCAGCGGGGAGTGCGAGAGTTCGCTCTGCGGGCGGTCGAGTGTGACCGTTGAGCTGAAATTTGGCGATCGTCTTTCTTCTCCACCGCCAAGCGTCCAAAAGCAGTCGCAACCCGAAGCGCAACCGGCAGTTGATCGTGGCAGGGAAGAAGGTAGGTCTCGTAGAAGCGAGAGGGCGACATCTGTCTTGCAGGCAACGCATGACTCGTATTCAGTTTTCGCCGTGTTGCGGCAGCGCATGCGCGCGGCGATTAATGCTTTACCGACTCGAGCTTCGTCATCAGACTTAGAAAAAAGCAGATTTGCGTATTGGGCGACATTGATAGAACAAGATCGGCATCTTCGAAGCTACGTATCGGACGTGTGTACCACAGTGTAAGCTTTGCATTCGGCGAGGGTTTAGCTCTCTGAGCTTTGTTTCTGCTTTTGTTGCAGGATTTGCAGATTGCGTTATTTCAGTGAACGCTAGTGTTTTTCAAGAAAAATACAGTGGATTACTGCTATTGCGACGTTGCCTGTCAGACGGTAATATACTAGAAGCCTGCTGCGACAAGCCCTGCAGGATGCGTACATTCAAGAGACCCGTGCCCGAACTTACGAGAATTGACTTTATTGAGATTTACGGTCTGCCGCCGAGGAAAGCTTCAAATGGTGAGTTTTTGGACTGACGTCCCTGAATTTTTTTCACAAGCGCTAAATTCTGGTTTTAACGTTTGAAATCTGCTGACGTAACCATTAAAAAATGGGTAAAAATTGGTTTGCAACATCATTTTGATGTATCGTGACGTCTTGTGCATCACGGCTCTTTGATGCTGTAACATGTTCTGGAGTTAATCGAGATTGTTGGTTAAAAACGTTCTTGAGATGGCGACCAACTTTTAATAATTGTAAACTTTAGCAGTTTTTCTACGTTTTTTCTGTTTTTGAAAAGTGTTATATTGCACTACATCGCTTTTTTCACAATTTGTTTAGATAAAATGTCTTTGCTTTGTTAAACCTGCGAATAAATAAAGTTAAGAAGCCTTGTCGCCTGTTGTTGTTCAAATTTTGAAATTTTTTTGTTGAGCTAAAGTAACTTTTCAGAGATGCTTTTAATATGAAAATGAGTGCAGTGCAGGTAATTGAAGTTCACAGGTCTTTTTTGTGCGTAAAGCCTAATTTTCTTGGATAGCTTTGTTTAAACAAGCGTTAATTTTTTAGGTCACGATGGGAAAATACTGGCATGCCTTGGAAGTCTCGACGCTGACAAATACTTGCTGGTATGTGTGGGATGTGCCATAGTTTTGGAGAGATGCGTAGAATATTTGATTTGACTTTTTGAGGCCGCGCGATTTGCAATTGTATCGACGTGACGTTTTCTCACGGAGCCGACAAATTATCCAACTTAGATTCGGTCGAACAGCTTAATTGCTTGTTGGCTTAAGTGGTTCTGGAGAAAAAAACGAAAATTGCGGGGCTGCTGGCGCAGACGTGATTGATGTACGTGGTCTTCATTTCGTTGTTGTTGAATATTTCGCTACAATTACATATCTACGGCGCTTCGTCTTTGTAAGGGTGCGTTTTGATTCTTTTGGTGATGTCATAGATCGCCAGCGATCAACTATTGCTGACTATCTCGACTACTGCATAGCCTATGACTGCAAAATAAATCGACTCGTTTTTGAAGTGCTAGTTGTATATTCACGTTCAGAATAAAAACAGGTGTGATATGCGCTCTTCGATAAGACTTCAGCGTCGTTTCTGACTGTGTCTTATTTGGTAAATACATGTGCACGTAACGCTCCGGGCTTCTTTGGTTTCGTTTGATATTAAGCTTTGGCGAGTTTTATTTCAAATCCCCTGTCTGGTGTTTGATAAATTGATCTTCTCTGTTGCAGCCATGTCCGGCATACCATCCGATAGAAACGCCTGCG